>JACCEC010100368.1_pt1 | contig 60779 bp, 51 predicted proteins | sample 7450121 | NCBI WGS metagenome assembly JACCEC01 (sample SAMN15323455, study PRJNA562643) | freshwater metagenome | isolation source: river surface water | place: USA:Blue River Watershed | collected 2017-08-18
AGTAATTCAACATTAAGAAAATTATCTTATGGTTCTCTTATTGTTGGTAATGGTATTATTATGACACCATTATTTCTTGTTTATCCTCAAGCTATTTTACCAGCTTTAATTGCTTCGTCAAGTGTATTTGGTGGTGCAACATTTTATGCCATGAGAAAAAAATCAGGTGAACTTGATCATATGGAACCAATTTTATATGGTGGTTTATTTGGTTTGGCAGGTGTGAGTTTGCTTGGTTTGGGATCACAAATATTTTTTGGTCAAAACTGGTTTGGTGACATAGTTCATATGACAAGTTTATATGGAGGCGTGCCTTTGTTCACTGGTTTAATTGCAATAGACACACATAAAGCAGTTCAAAAATATAATTTAGGTGAACCCGATCATTTGGGTTGTTCAACTGAGTTATACTTAGATTTTATTAACCTGTTCATTAGATTTGTTCAAATCATAGCAAAAATTCAAAAATCATCTGATTCTGATAAGTAATTAATTTAAATAAGGATATGTATTACTTGATATAATATTTTTAACAGTAAGCATTTGGATTCCAATATTTGATGCATAATCTGGACCAGTATAACCCCACCAGTCCCAGCATCCATTAGGATTTAATAAAGTAGAAGAAGCTTGTGGAAAAAGCATGATGATATTATTAGTTTCACCTACTTCTAAATATCCTGAATATTTTATAAAATCAATTCCAATTAAATCTAATGTTTGAAGACATCCATGGAAAACAATATGGGTTGGACAGTTTATTTTATAACAAGAAGTTGGGATGTAAATGTAACCAATTTTATTTAGACCATATTCGGGAAAAAATGGACCAGGAATATATTTGGTTTGATCAAATTGATATAAACTATTTAAATTCGGTTTGGTTTTATTAATTGTATTATTTAATGGAGTCAAAGGATAATACAACCAATTCAATCCTTCGTATGCACTTGAATAACCGCAGTTATTAATATAGGGGGATCCGAGGTAATAACATTCATTACCATATGTATTTGTTAACTGCGAGTGTTCACCAGGCACATTGGTAATTAGTTTAATTGATTTATTTGCAATAAATTTTCCATATAATTGGGCATTTTTTTCAACAACCGTTTTAGCAACAACCGAATCATTTAGTGCTGATAATAACCATACTTTTGAATCAACAAGATTATATACTGGATCAATAAAACCTGTTAATTCAGTTGAATAAACAATAGATTCTAAATAATCAACATTAATTAATTGAGCATATTTGGAATCCATACATTCGGTTAATGCAATAGATTCACTAGATTGTGCACACCAAAATGGTCCACCTGCTGTACAAGCGTTTCCTTTAATCATAGAAGAAAATGCATAGTGAAATTGTGTGGACATAAAGCAACCCGAACTTATACCACCAACTGTAAATTTATATGCAAAAGTATTTGAAACTATAATAAAAGATGAAATAAGTAACAAAATTATAATATATTTTAAAGTATTAAATAGGCTCATTTATTATACAATATATTATATTTTTGTTTAATTGGTTTTATTTGAATAAAAATTCGGAAATTTCAACAAGTCCAAAATACATTAAAGCCAATATATTTGAACTTGCTAATGTATATTCTTGAACAAATGAAGAAGGATCTGATTTTTCAAAGTTATCAATAAATTCATTCCAAATATTTATAATTAGAACTTTTAATATACCATCAAATTCTTCTTCTGTTAATTTACCATGAACTTTAATTAGATCATTAAAAAATCCTTTGGTACGAGAAACTATTTCTCCACTATCCCCTTTAATATTATCCGAACGCTTACAATAAATTTTGTCATAGTATTTGGACACTTTTTTAATAATATCAATTTCTTCATCATTTAATTCTGATATTGAATTATATTTTCTAAATAAGCTTTTGGTTTTATTATTAAGAAATTCGATATAACAAGATTGATGCATTGGATAACTATCAATTATAACATCATCTGGTTTCAATTCTGTTTTCAATTCTCTAAGACAACAAATACAGAATCGTCTCATTTAAATTTAAATGTACCTTTTCTTTATATAAAATAATAAATTAATTAAAACCAGAATCTCCAACTTCTAGAACTTTTTGTTTTCTTGCAAAAGATAAATACCATTTAAAAGCTTTACTAAATTTACCCGGATGCGCTGGTATCGAATTCATTAAAACTATTTCAAATTCTTTACAAAAACTAGTAAATTTCATTATTGGTGTAGGGTTATTAACATATAATTGATTACTAATATATTGTTGTCTACAAATGAAACCATAAATGTCAATAGGCCAATAAGTAAAAAAGTATCCTAATAACATCATTAATCTTATTGTCATTTTATTTTTAACATAATCGGGACTATATTGACCAGAAAACATTCCAATTAAAATACCAACGTTATTTTCACTAAAAGTTTCCAATCTTTCTTTTACATAATTAACTTTTTCTGGTTCAGCAATTAGTAAAACAAATCTTAATTTATCATTAGAATCTATATTTGTTAATAAACCATCATTTGTTACAAATAATAAAGTATTTGCTTTTTCATTAAATTTATTTAAATTTGCTAAATAATAGTCTTTATTAAATAAACTTACTAATTTATAATTCCCACTAACAAAATCAAAATATTGATCATAAGTAGGTGGTTCTACTGCTATTTTTTCAGATAAAGCATATTCAGAAGTAAATATATCATCAATTAATAGAGATTGATTGAATTGTAATGAAGAAAATCTTGGAATATTTGTTCCTCCTAGTTGATTTTTAAGGATTAAATATTTATTTTTGTATTTTATGTACTTTAAATAACTATGATTTAGATTTTTATCATGATAGCTTGACATATAATTTGGTTGATATAAAAATTATATATAATTAAAAATATTTATTTTTAATGTTAATATAACAGTCCATTAGTTTACCGATAAGAATGCCCGTATAATAAATTCCTGCTATAACAACAACTAAACCAGCAAATGTTATTCCAACTATTGCCCAGTCAATCATTATAAGTCAAAATATTAAATATTAATACTTGCTAAAAAATTATAAAAAAATAACTTAATAATCTAAATCAATTTAAAAGTTATATTCATTTCTCCAATAATTTACCCTTTCTCTAATTTGGTCAATATTATCAAGAGCTCTTACTTGTTCTCCATTTTCAAAATATGTTTCTAACAAGTTAGGTAGTCCGGCAACAGCAGGATCATTTAATGAAAAGCATTGGGGAATTCCATTTACAATAGCAACATGAAAGCGTCCCTTTTTGGATTCTTTTCCAGGAGTTTCTTTGCAGGTGTTTCTTGTTTCAACATGAATGTTTCCAATAATGTTTTCAACCAAAATTTTCTGTTCGGATGACTTCATTGCAAAGCGTTCAGTATCTCGGTCAATACGTTGGGCAAAGTTTCCTCCAACACCAAAAACAATATTGGAAGCACACCAACCATCCTCAATCATTTTACTAAGGATTCCGGATATTTTAGGAATATTTAAACCATCCCCATAAATAATTTTATATTGGGAAGGTAAGACTTTAAAACCTTTTTCATTGGTTGTAATTAAATTTCCCAAGTTTCTAAGGATAATTTTAAAAAGTTCACTTATTGTTTCAGCAGGAGTCATTTCTGTTCCATCTGAATTTAGTAAACTAGAATCTGGTCTGATAACAAAAGTACCATCTCGACCCATAATAATTTCCTTAAGTTCACCTTTAGTAACTTCGTCTACAAAGTTTCTAAGGTCATAGGTATCTGCAACATACGATAAAATACCTGAAGGATATGCTTTAAGAACTCGTCTAACTTGTTTAAATTCTCCTTCTCTACCTTGCATCATTGCTTGGTTGTGTTCAATGGCGGCAACAGAATATGCAACCATACTTTTAGTTGGAGAACCAATTGTAGACATAATATGAGAAACTGCTGGAACAGTATCGCTTCCCATTGTTACATACAATATAGAGCCACATCCAATACGTGCTGCTTCCATACATGTAACACCTCTGAGAGCAAAGCATTGTAAAGCGAATGGGAGCCATCCGTTCATCACTTGTTCAGAAGTTGTTTCTTTTAGGGCCATTTTAATAACTTTACTATAACCCAAAGCATTAGTAGCACAAGTAGTTGCATACCATAGATTTTGTAAGATCAATGGTTCGAAATGAGAAACAATCTGAGCACAATGAACATCAGTGCTTTCAATTGTAGCAATTGGAATGCTAACAGGTACTATAGTTCCTTCGGGTAGTCCACACAGTTTTAGGGGTATCCGTCCATCGTGGGCGAATATAATTTTTAACCAAGGAAAAGGGTTAAAATGATATCTTCCGTCGTGTAGAGGAGTTGAAAAGTGAGGAGCCAAGAAGACAATAGCATCATGCAAATCTTCTATTGTAACGCGGATAGCAGCGAGTTTACTCGCCAACTCTTGTATTCCCGCAACTATAACATGTGAATCTCGTGCACCTTTTCTTGGTTCAACAAACGCATACATACCAATTAAGGTTTCTTTCTTTCCATCCACAAAATCTTCATCTCTTGTCATCTTATCTTGTGTGTACTTATAAGAGTCGGACAACAAAATAGGATTGTTAGGATTTCTATTAGGAATAGGTACATGAGTAGCTATTACAAAGTCAATATATTTTCTAATATTAATAGTAGATCTAAGATCTTCAATATTAGTAGGAATAAAATCAAAAACACTAGTTTTTACATTAGATTCGGTATTACCGGTATTTACATTATATACATTATTTACAGTATTTGACATTACTAATTTTAATATGGCCCCTAAGTAAAAGTATTTTCAATTTTTTATATAAAATATAAAGTTTTTAATAATAAAAATCTATTTATAATTAATGACATCAAAATATGATAAAATAAGAGATAGTTTAAAAGAATCAGGCAAATTAATTTATTGGTATGATTCTGCTGGTAATTTGTTAGTTACTGACTCGTCAAAATCATCATCAAGAAAAAAGCTCTTAAAAACCAAATATTCAGGTGATTTATTTAGATTATCAATAACCTTTCATTCAGGAACAAAAATTGGTCAAGGTGGTCCTATCGCGGTCCATTGTAGAACATTTAAATTAGAAGACAATGAAATTACTAAAGTTCCTGGGTATAAGAATGGAATTGTATGGTTTGATAAACAATGGTTGGAAATTGAAAGAGAATGGGACGATACTTGGTTAAAAATAATAGTTAAAAAACTAAAAGGTAGCTTTAAATTTGGTATTGGTATTTATAGATTTCACACTATAACATAAAAATTGAAATATAATTAAAATATATTTATTATACATCATATTTAAATGGATTTTGAGTTAAAAAATAAACTAAAAAATTATAGAAATAAAATTTATGAGTATTTATTTAGTGACACTGATATAAATAAATGGGAAAACAATGAAAAAGTTTTTATAAATAAAAATTTTATTCCTTTGTTACAAGGAGATTGGACAAGAAATTATTATGGATATCAAGGAATTAACCTGGGTAAAATTTTAAATAAAAAAATATCAAAAACGGAACTTTTTAATATTTTAAAAGATGAATTATCAAGAACAATAAGTTTTAAAGATAATGATTATTATATTCATAATTTTAATCCCAACTTATTTTTTCTTTTGTATGACCAATTTTACGATTGTGAAATTAAAAACAATAAAATAACCTGGGAAGCATACTGCGCGGCAGATGATAAAATTATAGGAATTTTTTTTTGTGAAGAAACTAGAAAAGTATTGCGTGAAGAAACAGTTTATTTGATTGAACTACATTCGATGTTTGTGTTAAATTCAAATATTTTTGATATTTTAGAAAATAATTTATATACTGACATATTTATAAAAAACTGTTATATTCAGTATCATGCTAAAAAATATGGAAATTTAACAAAAAATAGATTTATTGATTTGTCTTATGTAATTAATAATAAACCGTATTTTATTGAAATAAATGAAAAGGCTCATAGTAAAATATTGGATTATTATAAAGAAATAGATGTTTATTTGACCACAGGATCAAGATTGAATTCAATGGATTTATATGATGAATTCTATTCAACAGCTAAAACATTTAGAAAATTTTTACATAACTTTTGTATTAGTTTGTATAAAGCAGGTTATAAAGATCAAAGTATTACTTTGCATATGGTAGAGTTTTCTGATTTTAGTGTTGATACTGCAAAAATAGGCGTTCAATTAGTTAATAAAACTTTGGAAATAAAACTGGCTGATGTATTAGCTTTACCATTTTTTGACGAGTCAAATGATCAAATAGAAACTGACGATTTAATAATTAAATTATATAATTTAAATAAAATTAATCCAGAGAAAGATTTTAGTAATTGGTGTGAAATAATACCAGATTATGAATCGACTAAGGGTTTAAAACCAAATAATATTTTAATTATGTGCGCGGAAAAAGAAAACATTATATTAAATACTAAAGGACTGATGAAAATACTAACTAATATACCAACAAATATGTGGTCAAGACAGGATGATTATTTTGAATACTTGGATAATTTACAAACCAAATATGTTGAAACAGTTTCCAGGCTACTTGATGATGAATTAAAAGATATTAAAATAGTCGATCGATATATTGAATATAAAAATATAGTCGAATTAATTAAATTTGATCAGGACGAGTATTTTAAAAATATAAAAGAAAAAGTAGGAAACAGACGTTTAACAAATTTGTTTCATGATAAACTTCCATTTTTAAAAGTTGATAATAGACCAAATAAATTTGTTGACTTTACCATTTATAAAAATTTGGTTAACCAAAAATATTTGAATACTTTATCTGGATATCACATTAAAAAAATAGACAAAAATAATTTGGAAAAAGCAGAATTAATATTAGGTTATTCAATAATGAGTTCTGATGAAATTAAAGAAATTTATTCAATGACATCAAAACAATTTGATGAGAAATATTATAATCATTCCAATGATACTATTTTATTTATTGACTAATTTAATTTATTTTACTAATAATCACTATTACAACTACAATTTCGACCCCATGCTTTATCGCTTTTTTTGCTTAATTTAAAAAAGTGCATACCCACTGTATGACCATTTTCATATCCTGAAGAATAAAGTTCTGAAACAATATGACTCGAATAATAAAATCCACTATTTCCATGTTGAAACCCTAGTATAAATCCAGCATTAAACTCGTCCTGATTAATGATAGATTTATCGCTAATAAATTCATAATTAAAACCATGTACATATTTTTCTAAAAAGCCATCAGTATTATCATTAGATTCTAAAAATCCAATATCAAACCAAATATCATACCACATAGCTTCATCAACTTGATCATACAAATTAATATATTTGTTACAATAATTTGCAAGGTATCCATATTTTGATCCAGTTAAATTATTTTTATTTTCCATTATTAATTTTAATAATATTGTAGTCTTTTGTTTTTTCAACTTTTATAAATTAATATTTTTTAAACATTGTTCTTTTCCAATTACATACATTATAATATAAACATTAGGACTTGATTCGGTACGAGCTAATATCCATCTTAAAGTGTTAAGTACATTTTTTTTATCATAATTATTTAATTCAATAAAATTATTAATTGAATAAACAATTGCTTCGTATGATAAAAAATCCATTGTATCAAATAAATCTTTTATTTTTGAAATTAAATTTTCATCTAAAATTGGTATTTGTAAATTATAATTTGGTTCAGTAAAATATTTATTGTAACAATCAATAATTTCTAACAATGTATTTGATCGTTGAGTTAATTCTCCAAAACCCTTTTTGAACTTATTCAAATTAAATTTGTAATCTGAAATTTCTTCAATGTTACTTATTATTTGTTCCGAAGATTTATTTTTAATAATGTTTTTATTAATTTTATTTAATATTCCCATATCAAATCTTGATGCTGATTTACTAATTTTTTTAATATTAAATTTATCTATAGCATTGGTAATATTTGATACTCCATCAATTGATAACCCTAAAGAATATAAATATATACCAATTGCTTCTGATAAATATCCCAAGTTTTTAAATTCATCAACTCCAACAGCTCCATGCCTTTTTGATAATTTTTGACCATCCTGACTATATATTAAGGGTATATGAGCAAATTCTGGAATGTTCCATCCACAACCCAAATAAATTAGATATTGTCTAAAAGTATTTGTAAAATGGTCATCACCGCGGATAACATGTGTTATACCCATTTGATGATCATCGCATACTACTGATAATAAATATATTGGTGAACCATCAGATCTTACAATAATCATATCATCTAGTTCTGTCATTTTAATTGTAACTTTACCTTTGATATGATCATTAATTGTTATTGAATCTAAATTATTTGGAACTTTAATTCTTATTACTGGCTTAATTTCTTTACATTCAAATGCTAAAATATCTTGTTTGTCAAAACAATCACAATAATGTCTTGGTGGTAATTTAGCATCTTCTTGTTCTTTTTTAATTTTTTGTTGATATTCTTGAGAACAATAACACCAATATGCTTTTTTATTTTTAATAAGCTGATGTGCTACTTTAACATGAAAATTTTTATTAGCAGATTGAATAACAATATCTTCATCGTGTTCAATTCCTAACCATTTTAAACTTGAAATAATTTGTTCAATACATTGATTAGTTGATCTAGTTAAATCAGTATCTTCTATTCTTAATAAAAATTTTCCATTAGTTTTTTTAGCAAATATATAATTAATTAATGCTGTTCTTGCACCACCAATATGCAAATAACCTGTTGGTGATGGAGCAAATCTTACACGAGTATTATTCATTAAAATTTAATAATATTTATATATTATAATTGCATTTCAATTTTTTACTATAATGTTAATCTAATATAAATAAAAATTTGAAATATTTATTAATAAATTACAATTTGAAAGGTTAATATGTATGGAAACAACCAATGCCCCACTAATCACTCTAATCCAGAAACTATTCCAATGACTGTGATTGATTTTGAAGAAATTGATAGCTTAATTCAAAAATCGAGAACAATACCCGATAATTATCAAGACAAAAATCTGTGTGTGCTATTGTCTGGATCATTTTTAATTATGTTTTTTGTTATTGTATTAATTGTTGTGTTTGGACTTAGAAATGTCTAATAAAAAATTTTATATTATAATATAATGTCATCATTTAACATTATTTTAAATGGAACTGAAATATTTTTACTAGTTGTTCCATATAAAAATGTGGATGCAAATGAAATACTACGTAGGCTTAATTTAAAAGAAGAATGGAATTATTTAATTTATTATAAATCACCAGATTCAAAATTAACCACTACACTTGATCCGAATTATCCGGATGATTTGAAAGAGGTTGTACCAAATAATTCTACAATAAAATTATTAAAAAAAGCAACTAACCAATTAATATATAATCCAAATATTCAAACATTAATTAATAAAATCAAAAATGCAACAAATTATTTGGAAAAACACATTCATATTCTAGTGTGGATTAATTATAATTTTGATAATCAGAGCGAACCTCTTCATTTAACATTTATATATAAAGAAAATAATAACTGGTTTGAAGAATTTAAAACATCATCAATTGAAGATTTAGAAGAAATCATTGAAAAAAAATTAAATGACGGAATTTTTTTAATTACACAAAAAGCTTATTTGAGATTTGAAGAATTAGTTAGAGCTTATAAGTAATATAAATTATTTAATAAAACAAAAAAATTGTCTGCAATGGCAAGAATTATTAATTCTTGTTCCTGCGATATTATTTTTTTATGTTTTTAATTTATATAAAAACATAAAAAATTGATATTTTATTTATTATATTCTACTTATTCATTATTAATGGAATTTAACCACTTTGCAAAGATAATTAATTTTAACATAAGACATACCAATTGTATAATTAATAATAATAATTTTGTTATTAATTATTCAAAATCACTAGGCCGTCCAGAATGGGTTGCTTATTCTTTAAACAGTAACAAAGCAATTCAATGCAATGGGGGGCGTAGACATTTTACATATGATCCTGATTTAAAATCTAAAAATATTTATCAGCTAGCACCAGATTCAAATATTTTTAAAAACCAATGGAGCCGAGGTCACATGGTTCCTAGTTTCATGATGTCATGGGACAAAACACATAGAGGGTCTTGGACAAAAACTTATCAAATGTCAAATATAATTCCCCAACACAAAGCTTTTAATACTAAGGATTGGGCTCAGCTAGAAATTAAAACATTTAAAATGATTAAACAATATACAAATGATACCTATGTAATAACAGGATGTAAGAATTTTGATTTTTCAAACAAAATATATTTTACTAATTCAATTCCACATCTTAGGTTAACAAATCCAGAATATAATGTATTTTGGATTGATGAAAAAAATAATATTGAATATCAAATACCAAATTTAATGTATCAAATAGTAATGACTCCATATGAGACAAAATGTTGGATGGGATTTAACAATTGTAACCAAAAAGTATATCCAATTAAAATAGACTTTTTGGAAAAAATAGTTGAAACTAAAATTTTTTTATAAATTATTGAAAATATTTATTATTAGCTTTAATTTACATAAACTTTCTAATGGGTATTTGTTGTAGTAGTTTTAATCAAGAAGAAAACAAAACAGTTTCATTACAAGAACTTAAAAAATTTGATTCAGAAGTAAAAGAATTTAGTTTAAAAGGACAAGAACATGTGGCCAAAGTAGTTTATGTTTATGATGGAGATACTGTTCATATAGTAATTAATCTAAATAATGTTCCAACCAAGTTCAACTGTAGAATGTTAGGAATTGATTCTCCTGAAATGCAACCAAAAAATGTCAAAGACATTGGAACAAAAACAAAAGAAATAGAAAAAGCAATTAAATCAAGAAATTATTTAATTTCTAGAGTAACAGATCAAAAGATATCTAATATAAATATGAGTAAAAAAGATGTTAAAGAGCTTTGTAGTCAATCAAGAAAATTAGTTCGTATAAAATGCTTTGATTTTGATAAATATGGTAGATTGTTAATTGAAATATATGATGGACCTAATACAAATACCAAGTCATTAAATCAAGAAATGATTGATAACTCATATGCTGTGGCATATGATGGTGGTACAAAACAAGAATTTAATGAAAATAATTTTGCTTAGTTATTATTTTATAAGTTTAAAAAATAAAAAAAAATCTAAATAATAAATAATAATGTTTAGTTGTTGTAGAAGCAAAAATTCTAAATCTCAAAAAAAAGATAGCCCTGATTTAACTCCTGTTGAAATTGATAAAATTAAAAAAAATTTATCAAATTTAATGGATATGAATGAAAAATTTTATGGTGAAACCACTGGAATTATTCCTGAAGTGTGGGGAATGTTAAAAGGTCAAGAATCCAAAAATAATAGTCCAGATGTTGGAAAAGATGGTTATAAAACTATTTTAGTTAGTTCTTTAGCAATTATTGGTATTGTTACTGAACAACCAGAAATTGAAATAGCAGCTGTTATTTTAGGTGGTGTCTTTGAATATTTATCTTCTGGTTCAACATCCAAAGATGTAACTAAGGTTAATTTAGATACTGATTTTGGTTTATTATCTTCAAGAAATACTAGTTCATATAATTCATTAAATATAATGATAGGTAAAATGCACGATGATCCAAACCAATACAGAGACCAACCATGGACTATTCCAGGTCCATATAATGTTAATACACTAAGAGACTTGATCAACATTGAAATACCAGGTAAAGACTCTGAGCTATTTCAAATATTAGTTCAAGCTCAATCAAGACAATTTAGAAACCAAATAACAATTCCAGAAATGGTTAAAATGCAATTCTGGGATATTTATTTTGTTCAAGATGCAAATTATTCTGGCTCTAATTTTGGTTACTGTTATGTTCCTGGTCCTCCTGGTCAACCAAATCCCCCTGGTGGAATTGAAAGACATAGAAATACAGATAAATCTGATATTGGTAATGGTGTTGGAATATTTGCAAATGACGAAATTTGGTCTCACCACCCAGATTATACTCATGTAACAGCACGTGGAACAAATGATGATGATCTTAAAAAAAGTTATTTGGATGCGGTTAGTAGTTTCATTAAACAATTCCCAGCAGCTTATATTTATCCATATACAATAACTGATAAATCAGTTTTATCCTGGAGATATTATATTATGGAAGGATATGATAAAATTCCAAGTCCATCTACTAATTTTGGTGTAGCAAATGGTGAATTTATGAAGTGGTTATTTATTGACGATGGTGCTGGTAATATTACTAATCCTGATGGTGTTGGTTATCGTTATGATATCATTTGTGCATCAGGTATTATGAGAAATGAACATATGATTCCATTTGAAACAAATTATAATCGCGATGAACAATTATTATTAAATGCTGCTGATTTTAGATACCCCTCAAATAATAATAGTAAAAAAATAAAATCAAATGTGTATCTTAATGATTTAACAAACAAAGCTAAAAAATAAGCTAGTTAATTAATTTAATAAAATTATTTTTTCTAATAACTCCATAATCTAAGTAATCAGATGATTTAGTGTTATGATATTTTATTATTGACCAAATAAACCAAGTATACTCAACTAATTTTGAGAATTCCATTACAATCTCATCAATATGATCAAAATTTTGATTAGATTCGTAGTAACAAGAATAAAAATCATTTCTTTTATTTTTTCCTGGATATTTTTCTGGATAATATTTTAGTTCAAAATTATTCATTGCACATTCAGCAAAATAATTAGCAATATCATAATATGGATAATTTAATGAACTATATTCAAAATCAATAATGTACCATTTATTATTATCAAAATTATCAGCTAATATATTTAATTGTTGAAAATCATTATGTGAAATAACTTGATAGCCTCCAATTTTTTTACACCTATTTATTATTTCTTGACCACTTTTATATATAAATTCAAAATCATTTAAGATAGGATAATCAAATGATTTTAATTCAGCAACTTGTTTTGTCCAATCATTCAAATAATTAAAAAAACATGGAACATCGTTTAAACCTTCCCAACTAATATTATGAATTTGCTTAAGTAAAGTGGCGCATTCTTTGGTTTTACTTTTAAAATCATCCAATGAAATTGTTTTAGACTCAATAAAATCTTCAACTCTTCCAAATAATTTGTTATTGACAATAATTGGTTGATGAATTTTTGGTGTGTTAATTCCACTGAGATAACATTTAGTTTGAATAGTTTGTTCCCAATTATAATTTAAATTTAACTGCGAATAATTGTAAAATTTAAAAATAAGATTTTTATATTTAAAAACCTCGTTTGACAATCCACCATTAATTTTTTCCATTATAATATATATGAATAGTTCTGACTTTAAAACGAGTGCTGAGAGAAAGCAGGCTTTTGAATTATTAGCTAATAGCAAAATTTTTAACAATAAAATAGCTATTATTGGGTGTGGTGCAGTAGGTACAGCACTAATGCCTATATTATTTAAAATTATAAAATTAGATCCTGCTAAAGTTTATGTTATAGATAAAGACGCTGAAAGATTTAAAAATCTTGAAAGGTTTGTTAATATGGGTATTAAAACACTACATTTGGAATTAAAAAAAGAGAATATACAAAAAATATTAATTGAAAATATTGGATTAGGACAAGATGATTTAATTATTGATGCATCTTATGAAATAAACACAAACTTTTTATACAACTTATGTTCAGAATATGGAATTTCGTATACAAACTCAGCCGTGGAAGAATGGGCAAATGAACCAAATTTAAAAGAGGTAGATCATACATTTTATCAAAGAATTAAGTCAATAGAAGATCAAGATAAAAAAGTGGAAAAAAGCAAAAAGAAAAATAATTTTATTATTAGTTTGGGATGTAATCCAGGTAATGTAAACATTTGGACAATGTATGCGTTAGAAAAAATAAATCAAAAAACCAAAAATGTCAGTTATAATTCATATGCTGATTTAGCGAACAAGTTAGGTCTTAGAGTTGTTCATATTTCGGAAAGAGATTCTCAAATAACAAATAAACCAAAAAAATTTAAAGAATATGTTAATACGTGGTCGTCAAATGCAATTTCATGGTATGACGAAGCTTTCAGTTTTCTTGAAATTAGTTGGGGTACCCATGAAAAAAATACACCAAGTAATATCAATAAAAATTTATCAAATGAATACCAATTAATACTAGATGGTAAAGGATATAATTCATATGCTTATTCCTATACACCTCTTAGTAAAAATTTGGTAGGTATGTTAATTAGACACGAAGAGTGTTATACCATCTGTAGAAAATTAACATTAAAAAATGAAAAGAATGAAATTATCTATAAACCAAGTTGTTATTATGTTTATAAACCTTGTGATTCTTGTGTTGCATCTACTTATGAAGTTAAAGATAACCTTGGTAAATATCAAGATAAAAGAAGATTATTAACTTCTGATATTATCGAAGGTCGTGATGAACTTGGTTGTACATTATTTTTTGAAAATGGTGATATATATTGGGTTGGGTCAATGCTAGATATTGAAGAAGCAAGATTAATTTATGATAATGAATATAACCATATAATTAATGCAACTGTTCTTCAAGTTGTAGCTGGATATATGGGTTCAATATTATATTTAATAGAATGTATTGAAAATAAACAGTATAAAGGATTATTAACTCCAGAAGAATTACCAGCAAAAAGATTTGTTGAATTAACTAAACCAATGTTGGGTCATTTTGGTCTTATAAAAGTATTAGATTGGACTGTTAAAACAAAACCAAACGAGTTATGGCAATGGGAAGATTTTATGGTATAAATTATAATCAAAACAAACTAATATAAAAATTGAATAAGTATAAGGTTGTAATTAATAAATTTTAACCTAATGCGTAAAGTATCAATCTTAAAAGATATTGAAACCGAAATTCAAGCTTCGGCAAAATACCAAGCGGATATTGACTATTCTAAGCCAAAATTTATGGCTACTTTTCCTTATCCTTATATGAATGGCAAGCTTCACTTAGGTCATGCATTTACAATGTTAAAAGTTGATTTCGAATGTAGATGGAAGGAATTAAATGGTTACAATATTTTGTTTCCATTTGGATTCCATTGTACCGGTATGCCTATTTGTGGTGCTGCTAAAAAATTAGAAAAAGAAATTAATAGCGGAGTATTAAAATCGAATGATCCAAATAAAAAATCACAATGGGATATTTTAACTGAATCAGGTGTAAGTCAGGATGAAATTGTTAATTTTATTGATCCCAAATATTGGGTTAGTTATTTTCCAGAAATTGGTCAAACACATGTTAAAAAACTGGGAGTTATGGCTGATTTATCAAGATCTTTTGTTACAACAGATGTTAATCCATTTTATGACTCATTTGTAAGGTGGCAGTTTAATAAATTATTTTCTAAAGGTTACCTTAAATTTGGTACACGTAACTCTATTTATTCAGAGTCACTAGGAATTCAATGCCAAGATCATGATCGTTCTCAAGGTGAAGGAGTTCAAACATCAGATTATAAAATTTTAGAAATTGAGTTTACTAATACAAATGAAACTGAATCTAATAAAACAAACCAAGTTATTTGGGTACCATATCAACATAATTTGGATACAAAAGATCTTAATATTCAAAAAATTAATATTAGTAAGGATACAACTTATAACTTGTATATTGATTCATCAAATGGAAAACATATTTATATGACCCCATATCTTCATACTAATATTGCTAATCAAAAAGATGAACTTGTAAATAGTTTAAAGTTAAAAGAAATGAATGCGACTATTGAAGTAAATAATATTAAAAAGTACTCTAATATTTACTCTTATTACTTGGGTGGTGATGTTGTCTTAGGTCCTGATTCTACAACAACAGTGACCACGGATAAATCTTTTAATTACCATATTCTTGATTTTACAATTGAACTAGCAACTGATTTAGTTATTGATCGTATGGATCAAGTTTGTATTGTTAAACCATTAGCGCAATGGTATATTGATTATGCAAATCCTGAATGGAAAGCCAAAACAATTAATTGTGTTAATTCAATGAAATTAACTGAACCTGTTAAAAATGGACTATTAGATACAATTGATTGGATTAAAGAATGGGGTGTTTCTAGACCATTTGGTCTTGGTACAAAGTTACCAACAGACAATAATTATTTGATCGATTCCCTAAGTGATTCAACTATATATCCTGCTTATTATACTATTTCAAATATTTTACACCGAGATCTATATGGTAAACAAAGTGATTTTGATCCAAAAGATTTTACTGATCAAGTCTGGGATTATATCTTTTTATCAAAAGATTTTGACACCAAATACAATTGTACGATTGATAAATCAAAATTAGATTTAATGAGAGATACTTTTAATTACTTTTATCCAGTCGATATTAGAATTAGTGGAAAAGACTTATTAAGAAATCATTTGGGAATGTACTTATTTAATCATGTGGCTATTTTTGAACAAAAACATTGGCCAGTATCAATTAACTGTAATGGATGGATTTTAGTTAATGGACAAAAAATGGCTAAATCATTAGGTAATTTTATTACAATTGAATCAGCAACAGAAACTAATTCAGTCGATGCAGTTAGAATGAGCTTGGCTGATTCTGGAGATGGTATGGACGATGCCAATTACTTAACTTCTAATGCAGGAGATCATTGTACTCTTAAATTACATAGTTGGATTGAGTTAATTGAAAAACAATATATTTCAAATATAGAAACAAACTCTAATGAATATACAGACTTGGACAAAATGGTAGTACAAGTTTTTAATAAAATGATTAATGAAATTAAAGATCACTATCAAAATTATCGATATAAAATGGTTTTAAGAGACGGTTTTCATATGTGGAATAATCTTAGAGAAAAATATAGAATTCTTTGTAAGTATTCAAATAAAAATATGAATCAACAAATTGTTAATACTTTTATTAAATATCAAGTTCAACTATTATATCCAATTATTCCTCATATTTGTACTTGGGTTTGGAAAAATAAACTAGGAATGACCACCTCTATGTACATTTCAAATGATAAAATTGAACTCGAAAAAGAATCATTAGATCAATGGGATCTAATGGAAAATGTAACTAACAATTTAAGAGAAAGAGTTGAAAAATTAAAGAAAAAAGGCAAACAAGTGAATTCAGTTAAAGTGCAAACACCTCAATTGAATAATTGGGTTGAATCAATTGTTAAAGCTCAATTTAAATTTGAAATTGCTTTTGAACTAGCAGATAAAATTTATATTGGAATTAATTAATTTACCCGTTTTTAATTTATTACAATATAAAATATAAACTAATAAAAAAATTATTTTATATTACTTAGTATATGGTTCTATTTTTCAATTTGGTATAACGACATAAAACCATAATTAACATTTCCACAAGTATATTGAGGATTATCATAACAAGGTAAACAATTACCTTCGCTGTTAATATTTGGTTTGATAGGTTCATTATTACTGCATTTACATACAGCACCACTATCTATGCCAAAATATGAATACTCTTTACATAATTTAGCACATTCTTCTAAAATAGTTAGATCATCATTTTGATAATCACTACCAAATTCCATTTTAACTGAATTTGCCCATACAACCCCGGGCAAATGATCAGGTGATTTCATACAATATTTGTAATTAAAATCAGGAACTATTTGGGTTTTATTTGAATCGGATTCAACTAATAATTTATCGTCACTAGGTTTATTAGTTGGCTCAAACGAAGGTTTTGGTGTAGGTTTTCTTGTTGGATCAACATTAGGTTTAGCTGTGGGTTTACTAGTTGGATCAACATTAGGTTTAGCTGTGGGTTTACTAGTTGGATCAACAGTTGGTTTTGTAGTTGGATCAACATTTGGCTTATTAGGTGGATCAACATTTGGCTTATTAGGTGGATCAACATTTGGTTTACTAGTTGGATCAACATTTGGCTTACTAGTTGGATCAACATTTGGCTTATTAGTTGGATCAACAGTTGGTTTACTCGTTGGATCAACATTTGGTTTTGTAGATGGTCTAATCGAAGGATGTAAATTATTATTTTCAGTAATTACCTTAAAGGGATTATCTTTGTACAAACAAAATTTATATTTGCTAATATATTCATGATTTGGATAATCAATATAAATTCCCTCTTGAGTGATTAAGTTATTTGATAAAATACTACTGAGATTATATTGGGAATATGAAATTGGCTGATAGTAATGGTCTGGAACCCCATATAAACCATATTTTTTTATTTTAATTGGTGAAATTTTACAGCTAGCACTAAATCCATAGTTATAAACCTCTCCGTTAATTTTTATTTTTTCACATGGAGAACATTCAAAGGAACAATGACCTTCAGAACTTACTTTATTCCAAGTTTTAGGAAAATTAAACTTGGTCTGAGATGGATTATAGTAGTCTATAGTATCATACATTGAATAATGAGTACAAACGTAGCGGGTTGATGGTATGTCATTAGTGTTTAATACAAACCCTAAAACATTAGGCAAAGATATCAAGTTAAAAATTGACAATAGTAGAAAAGAGTATGACATTATATATATACTATAGATCTTAACTTTAAAATATTTCATTTTTTATATTTATTTGTTTTAAGTTTTTAAGTTTTTATGTTTATAATTTTAATATTAAAATTATAATTATAAAAAAATTATTAAAGTACCATGGTTGGAACTACATAATTGGAAAACTTTAATATAGGTACTGATTCGAAAAATTTAGCATCATATTTGTCATTAAAATAATTACCCATTTTCTTTTTAATATTATCATCGTTAATTAAATCATATAAAGTATTATTATTATCAGAAGGAGTTAAAAATAAAGTACATAATGATAATTTATCATCTTTAATTAAGTCAAATAATGGATCAAGAATATAATGAGTTATTTTAAGAATATCATTTGGCGAATAAACTGCCTCGTATATTTTATAAACAATTAAATAAATTAAATTTTTCTTGCTTATATCATTAATACCAATGTGTGTGTGTGAAAAATAATTTGGTTTTATTAAATAATTAATATTTCTTTTTAGACAATCTAAAATTATTGGAAAATAATCTTTAAATTTGCCCTCTACCTTTTTTGTAAAATCTTTTGGTAATTGTAAAATATAATCATTACTAATAAAATATGTAATAGTATCTGAAATAAAGTTTGATTTAAACAAAACAGTATCAAAATCTTCCTTAGTTAATAAATTTAAATAAGGAAAGAATTTTTTACCATTTAAATAAATAATGTCACACAGATCAAATGAATTACATTGATCTTCAATAATATTGTTTAAAAAATATAATTGTGTGTCTAGTAGCAGTTGATTAAAATTTACAAACTGTTTTTTATCTGGATTCAATAATGATACAAATCTATAAATATTCAAACGAAAAACTGAAACCAACGAATAATTTGAAGTAAAAAATTTAATTAAATTTATGTATTTATATTCATTGTAATTAGTTTTTGAATTAGTTACACTATGTGAACTATGTCCTTTATTGATAAAAAAGTTTATAGTAACATTTAATAATTTATATTCAATAGTATTTCCATTTAAGATAATATCAATAATTTGTGGATTTTTTCTTGATTGCATTAAGTTACTTGCGACTGTTTCAGTATTAGATTCTAAACCAAATAAATAATTTAATATAAAAATAAAGTTATTAATATCTGATGCTATTTCATAATTCCATCTATTTTTATAAATAAAATCCAATTTTCTAATATTACTTACAATGGCTCCAAATTTATTTTTCATTATGGGTGTATTATCATTATCTATGTTTAGTTCATTTATAAAAGCAACTAACTTTGGAATTGAAGTGACTGGTAAATAGTTTGGATCAAATAATTTTTTTTCACTATTCCAGCAATGAGTTTTAATTAATTGAAGTAATGTATTTTCAACACAATCTGCAAATTGATAATCTGTATCATCTATATTTACTTGAGTTATACCATATGAATGATAACTTGGAATTATATCACTAAATTTATAAATAACATATGAAACATCAGATAAATTATCTGGAGTAATTTTAATAATTTCCTCGTGAGATTTACTAAGCAAGTTAGACAAAAAATTAAATTGATTTATTGGTAAAATTTTATTTGATAAGTAACCAATATTTAATTTTGGATTATATAATCTTACCCCAATGTAACAACAATAAAATAACTCAGCCAATCCAATTTCCATATCTGAAAATAATTCATTATCTTCCATTTCTTTAATTATTCTGTTAAATTTAATTAATTGTTTAATGTCATGAATATCTTTTTTAAGATGATCTTGTATTGATTTATAATCTTTATTTAACAAATTTGATTCATTATATTTTAAAGACATATTACCCAGCTTAGTATCAGTTTCAATATCTTTTTTTGATAAATTTGCATATTCATTTGTAATTTCAAAAAGGTCTGATAAATTTACATAAGCCTCGTTTGATTTAAAGCATTTTAAAATTTCACATGATAATTTATCGTCATATTTTAATATTTCTTCATTTTTTAATTTTTTATTTGTTGTTAGATAATCATTCGTAAAAATGATGTTTAATAATTCTTTAAATTTATTTGCAAATGCAAATTTATGTAAAATATTAGGTTTTGCTGCAATTCCAATATAATCATCATTATTTGTGTTTAAAACAAATGTTTTTGTAAATACATTTGTAATTAATTTAATATCATTTGTGGAAATTAATTCTTTATTTTTTTTTAAATCTGCTATAATTGTTATGTATTTAGATGTTAAATTTTGGTATAATTTTTTAATTATATCAAACTTGTTTTGAATTAAACAAGCGTGAAAAGGTATTAGTTTTTTACCAATAATAATATTTTCATTAACTAAATTGGGTAATAAGCTAATTTCAAAGTTGATATTATCAGATCCAACTTTAGGTTCAAAAATAAAATCATCATTTAAGTTAAATCTTTGATCAGGATTATTATTGTTAATGATAATATGATTATTTAAATAAATATTAGCATTTGAAAAAATTATTGGGTTATTTTTTACTTTGATATTTTCATCTTGATTTTGTATTGGTAATATTGGAATTTTACCACCATATCCATTCCAACTATAGTCAATAAATATTTTTTTATCCATATAATATTAGTTAGAAATTTCAATAAATTTATTTATTTTAACATTTTTAATATAATTATTATTTAAGTATTTACAAAAGTACTTTTGATATTGAATAGGAAGAATATAAATTAAATCATATAAACTATTAACATTATTAATGCTTTTGGTATGAAAAATTTTTTTAAATATCGTGTTAAAATTTTGGTCCCCTATTATAATACTAAAAACAGGATCAATTATTTTATTAACAAAATTACAATAAACCACATCACTATTCATATTTATTTTATTTCTTGAACAAAATTTATAAAAATAAAAAGTAATAAAATATATCAAGTTTATAGAAGCATAATTTTCAGATTTTAATGGAATTTCAAATGTCAAATTTGATATATCATTTGGACTTAATAATTGCAAATAGTGTCTAAATAATTCATATTCGATTGAACTAAATTTAACACTATTGTTAACAAATCCAATAACATCAAAAATATTATTTATAATAAAGCTAGATTCATAAAATAATTTTATTTGATCTCTTGTATTTAATTGTTTAATTTTATCTACAATTATTGGTTTTCTATTGATTATACTACTTAAATCTGAAGAAAATATGTTTCCTTCTGAATCATATAAATCTAAAAAATATAATTTGTTATCTAATAAAACTTCTTTTTCATTAATATTTGGTCCTGTAAATTGATTATTTTTATTTATTTTTTCTAATATTTGAAATATATTTAGATTCAATGATGTTAATAAAGAATAATTAGATGTTAAACTTAAAACAAGACGTGTATAAATAAATGTGTCTAAAAAACAAATAATGTTTGATGAAACATGATGTGTAGAATGGCCAACATTTATTGTAAAAATAATTTTTGTGTCATCAATACTTTCAACTAATATTGTGTTATTTTCAATTGTTATGTTTTTAACATTTGCTGATTTATTTTTATATTTTTTATTTATATATTTTACAAATGTTTCTTGGTCGTCATCTTTTAAACCAAATAAATATGATGCTATTTTAATAAAATTTTCAATTGATGATTTAATTTCATATTTATTTATATTCTTATAAATTTTTTCAAAGGTTCTAATATTTGAAACAATAGAAACAAAACTATTTTTAATTTCTTGAGTATTATCATTTTGAACATTTAAATTTGATATAAAATCTTTTAGTTGTTTAATGCTGTTTTTTGGTAAATAGTTTACATTAAATGATTTTGTTTCAGAATCCCAAGTTAGTGTTTTAATAAATTGTAATAATGTGTTTTCAACACAATCTGGAAAATTATATTCAATACCTTCATCTGATATAAATTTACTCTGTCCATAATTATGATATATTGGAAGTAAAATATTGTTTTTATAAATTGAATAATTACAATGTTCTTTATTTATACTTTTTGACAAATTAATAGGTTTATTTATGAGATTACTAATAAAATTTATTAAATTTATAGGATATAATTTTGATGATAAATATCCAATGTTTAATGATGTATTTAATAATCTGTATCCAATTATTGTTGCATAAAATAATTGTGAAAGTTTAATATTTAAGGGTGTGACTAGTGTATCATATTTATTTAAAATAATATTAAATTTAATTAGATCTCTTATTTCAAAATAGTCTTGTTCTAAATTATGATTAACATCATTTATATCTTTATCGATAAATTGTTCTTTTGAGACCAATAATGAATTTATTTTTTCATCAAGTTCTTCTTTTGTTAAACTTATTTTATCATGATTTATGATTTTATAATTTGATATAAGAGTATATTCATTAAATAAATTCATTAAATCAGATAAATTATTAAATGCTGTACATTTACTAACATTATTGCCAAATAAACTTAAATACTTATCTTTAATAGAATCAAAACTTGGAATTTCATTTAAATCAGAATAATTATAAATAATTTCGAGTAGTTCTCTAAACTTGTTAGCAAAAATTATTTTATTAATAATATTTGATCTTGCAGAAAGACCTATGAATTGTAAGGTATCTCTATGTAAAATAAAGTATTTTTTAATTTGAGATATAGCAAATTCTTGTTCTTCTTTTGAAATTAATTCATTATTAACATAATTAGATTGTATTAATTTAAAAAATTTTGTTACAATACTAAATTTATTGTTTATAAAACAAGCATGAAAAGGAATTTTATTTGTTTGGTTAAATTCTATTTCTTCGTCATAAAAATCCAAAATATCTATTTTAGGTTGAGAAGTTAACCTTTCTTCATACTCATTAAAAATGAATTGATTATTTAAATTATATGCAGATGCCAATTCCAATTTGTTATTTACGATAAGACTATTATTATTATATATATTTGAATCAGAATAAACAATTGGAAACATTTTTTTTCTTATATTTGGTTCTGTTATTATTACTGGTATTTTACCACCATCTAAATCATAATTAATTTTAATTTTTTTCATTTTATTATATAAAATTAGATAATAAAATAAATTTGACTGTATTTGATTAGATTATTAAATTATTTCATCAACAAGACCATGAGTTAAACATTCATCTGAACTTAATAAAATATCTCTTTTAAGAGTTTTGTCTAAAAATTGTTTGGTTAATTTTCCATCAGTTCTTTCCATATAAATGTTTCTAATAACTCCCATTAATTTATCACAGTTTTCTTTTTCATCCATAATGTCAGAATATTTACCTTCAACACCTGTTCTTAATTCATGGATTAACATAAAAGAATTTTTTGTAATAAATCTTCGGTGACCAGCCATTGATATTAAACTTGCGGCTGACGCTGCAATACCTTCAATATAAGTATGCACTGGAATTGAGCAATTTTTAATAGCATCAATTAAAGGAATAGCAGCAAATATTTCACCGCCGTTTGAATTAATAAATATTTTTAATGGTTTTGGTTCTGCATTTTCAACTAAATCATCGTAGTCTGCCAAAAATGTTTTCCATCTTTTTTCTGCATTTTTAATAAATTTAAGTAAACTCATTACAGAGCTTACGCTAATATCTGAATATAAAAAGTATTCGTTGTTAGTATAATCATCATGATCGCTAGGTATATCGGCACCACCCATTAGGTTTTCCAAAATATCTTCATCCATTTCTTCCTCTGCTTTCTTTTTAGGATTGTTTGTAGTCTTTTGTTTTTTATTTTTACCGGAGAAATAATAACGATTCATCTAAATATAAATAGAAAATAAATTTTAAATAATTTATATTTGTTTATTTAATAAATTAAAAATAATTACCTAAATACATAACAAAACAAGATAAAAGCATAAGAGTGCTAATAATATTGTTTTTAAATTGTCTTTCCTTTAATCCATAATATATTAGCATAGGAAGAATAAATAAGAAGGTTACTGCAAATGAAAAAAATACAAAAAATCCAAAAGTTAAAACGTTTGGATATCTTGCAAACAAATAAATTGGAAAATTTAATAAGATAGGATCTGATTCAAAACTATGAATAGTTTGATTGTTTTTGGTTCTAATTCTACATATGGGACATTGAAGGCCGTTAGATAATATTTTATTATAACATTCTTTATGCATTAGTACCTTGCATTTTGAACCACAATTTGTATTTATAATACATAATTTTTCATTAGTATCATCTAGACATAGTAGACAAATATCGTTCTCTTGAGTTATATATTCACTGTCTGCGAGTTTTTTAGTTATGTTAATATAATTCAGCATTAACAATCAAAATCAATATTAAGGTTTAAAAAATTCAATTATTTTAAAAATAATATATATTTATATATACAATGTCATTAAATATAAGTTTTGGCAATCAAAATGTTGGATTGGATATGAAATCAAGATTTATTTCAGATTATGGACAATACTCTCAATCTTATTCTTATCTTGACCCTTTAGGTAAGCAAAAATTTAACACCCAATGGCCATATTTAGTTTTAGTTATTGGAATTATTTTATCAATTATAACATTTATAGCAGCTAGTCCAGAAAAGGATCCTAAAACTGGACAACTTAAAGAAAGAACAGGAATGCAAAAGTTTTATTATGGATTAGCTTGGTTATGTGTTTTATGTTCTGTTTTTGGTGCTGGTTATGGAGTTTATTTGTATTTTGCCATTTATTTACCCGAATATTATAAATGGTTTGAAACATTACCATCTGAAGCTAAAGGAAAATTAGCAATGATTTCAACTATTGATCAAATAGAAGCTAACAATAGAGCAGAACAAGAAAGAATAAATAATAATAGACAAAATAATAGATTTTAAACTATAACAAATAACTAATAAAAATATTGAAAGATAATATAATTAATTAGATTATCTTTAATGTCAATAACTGGAACTTATTCTAAAATTAATAGAATTAAAATACTATTTTATCATTCAACGGTAGATTATAAGTTTGCTTCTTTAAAAGAATTAAAAGAAGTTGTTCAAAATATTAAATACATCAACAATAATTCCACATATATTCCACATATTACAGTTATTGGTAACGAATTTTGGATGCGATTTAAATTAGATTCAGATAATGATTATGTTAATATGGAAGATAAATTAGCCCAAACTTATCAATTAAAATAATTTGTTTGGTTAATCAAGTTAATTTATTTTATTTTTAACTAACTCAACATAAACATTTAATTTTTTAATTGTGTCAATAATTTCAAAAATTAATAACTTATATCTATTAATAATATCCCAATACATATAACTTATAGCATCTTGTGAAAAATTATTTTGATAAATATCTTTCATGCTATTAGTTATATCTGAACTAATTAAATTAAATTTTTTTATAGTACTAATTAATTCGTTGTGAGTTTGATGCATTTTTTGCAATTGATCAACAGTAACTACTGAAATATTTGAGTCGTGAGTTTTTTTAATATATAGGGCAGAAACATCACCCAATCTTTCAACACAATCCATTGTAATATTACTAATGGTTATTAAATCATTGGCAGGAATAGCTGTATAAGTAGTAAATGCATTTAAATTTTTAATTGAGATAAATTGAGATTGTATATGATTGTATACATCAAATGGAGTTGGCTTAGCAACAGTAGTAGCAGTAGCAAACATATTAGTATATAAAGTATACATTTTTTTAAATCAGTTAGTTTATATAAGTTTAAAATAGTAGTTTAAATTAAATTATAAAAGATACTAATAAAATAAAAAAATTAAATTAGAAATTATTCAAAACCAACAAGTTCAGTGACAGCGGAAGGTTTTTGATTGAATTCAAAATAATAGCATTGGGGTTTGTTGTCAACAACAATTAAATTTTTTTTAACATATTCAATAAAGTCTTCAATACCAACTCCGCAATTGCCACATCCACAAGAAGATTTTAAACCATATAATTGAGTAACAGTTTTCATATGTTTGCTATTAAGTTTGTTTTTAATTTCACTTATTGAAAACATTTGAGAAGAATCTAATCCAAGTAAATTACATAACTTACTATCTAAATAATACCTAGTATTTTTGCTAACCATTAATTAATGTGAAAATGAGATTTAATTGATTGTTTTTCATTTTTTTTATAAAAAATTGAAATTAAATAGCCTATAGCAATATCCATATATTTTAATGCAAAATTTACCCGACGATAATTTTTACTGTCCAATTACCTATGGAATCATGATGGACCCAGTTATAGGGCCAGATGGTCAAACTTATGAAAGATCAGCTATTGAATCATGGTTAATATCAAATAACAAATCTCCATTGACAAAACAAACAATGAAAGTATCTGAGCTAGTGCCTAACATTGCACTTAGAAATACCATTCAACAATATTTAAAATTGAACCCGTCAATGAATCAAACTAAAAAACAAGTTCCAATAGTACCAAATATTAAAATTACTAGATCAATTAATATTCAGCCTGTTTTAACTTCAGATCACAAATTAATTGTTAGTCTAAAATCTAACGAAGAAGTAAAACGCAAACCTAGTGCATTTATTTTTATTATTGATGTATCTGGATCAATGGATTCGGATGCATCTAATAATACAAACAGTTGGGAATCAGATGGATTTACTCGATTAGATTTAGTAAAACATTCAGTTAGAACTGTGATTGAAGTTTTAGAACCATCAGACATGATAAGTTTAATTACTTTTAGTGATGACGCTAAATTAAAATTAGATTTTTGTTCAATGACTCCAGAAGGCAAAGAAAATGCCATTCAAATTCTTAATTCGTTAAGAACTGAGGGTATGACAAATATTTGGGATGGTCTGAGAGTTGGACTTTTAAATATCCAAAAAATTCAAAATCAAGATGTAAATATTGGTTTGGTTTTATTAACTGATGGAGAACCTAATACTAATCCTCCACGCGGAATTGTTCCAACACTAGAATCTGCAATAGAATCTCTTAAAATTCAAAAACCATTTACAATTAATACATTTGGTTTTGGTTATAGTTTGGATTCAAAGTTACTTGATCAAATTGCAAGGTGTGGATATGGTACATTTGGTTATATTCCCGATAGTTCTATGGTTGGTACTATTTTTGTAAATTATTTATCAAATGTTTTATCAACTTATCTATCTAATAGCAAAATAATTATAGAATCAGAAGGTCAAGTAATAGTTTCTGAAAATATTGGATCAATTTATTCAGATAAATCAAGAGATCTAGTATATCAGCTTACAAAGTCATATGACCAATTTAAAATTACCTTATTAGTTGGTGATCAAATTTTGGAGTCAAAAGAAGTTGGTCTTAGTGAATTAACAAACAGTTATAATCATCAATTAATTACTGGTTCAAACGTTAGACACAAAATTTATTCAACAATTTATAAAATCCTTGAAGATTTTGAAATTACTAAATCGCTTGATTCAGCAAATCATCAATTAAATGAATTATATGAGGAAATTAAGATGATGAATGAAGTTAATGAAACAACTGAAGTGTCTAATTATCTTTTGGATTGGGATTCGCCCGATGAGTTTAAAGGTGGTCAAATTAGAACAGCTTTTAGTCGCACAGAATGGTTTAGTAAATGGGGTTCTCATTTTATTCGTTCAATTATGAATGCATATAAGAACCAACAATGTAATAATTTTAAAGATCCAGGTGTTCAAAATTTTGCTGGAGACCTTTTTACTGAAATCAGAAAAACAGCAGATGCTGCTTTTTGTATGTTACCTGCACCAAAATCTAGCTCTCACAGAAATTATTATTCTCGTGGTAATACAACAACTACAAGAACACAACCAATAAATATGACATCGTATTATGATGCTGGTGGTGGCTGTTATGACGGTGAAGGTTTAGTGTTAATGCACGATGGAACTTTTAAACAAGTAAAATCAATTGTAAAAGGTGATATTATAATGGCATTAGATAAAAATTTAATTTCATTTGCAGATAAAATAAAATGTGTTGTTAAATCTAAAGTTGTAAATGGTTCAATACCAATGTGTTTGATTAATGGTTTAACTATTACACCATGGCATCCATTATTAAATCCAAATTCTAATAACAATTGGATCTTTCCAATTAATATTTCTCCAGAACAAAATGTTAAAATTGACTGGATTTATAATATTGTACTAGAATCCGGAGTTTCAGTTTGTATCAATGGTCTTATGATGTCTACACTTGGTCACGGATTAAATGATCCAATTATTTCACACAATTATTTTGGTACTCAAAATATTATCAACGATCTAAGTCAAATGGAAGGATGGAATAATGGTTTAGTCATTTTAGAAAATCCAATGGTTATGAGATCTAACGGTCAAGTAGCACAGTTAATTAATAACTGTTAACTATTAACACTCTAATAAATTAATTAAACTATAGCTATTAGTAAAATTAATTAATTATTTATTTATGAAAATTTTTTAGCGTTTGCTCTAATATAATCTTCACCAAGAACTAACATTGCTTGAAAAATATCCCAAACATTAGATCTCGATGTTTCATCAAGTTTTGAATAGATATTTTGTAATCTTAAAATTTCATTTAATGCATTTTCATTATCTCCTATTTTATCTATATGATTATCATTATTTGAAAAATATGATTCATCTCTGTTCAATATTTTATCTCTTAATGGTAATGCATAAACTAAAAATTGTTCAATTGGCATCAAAGAATTGATCTTAATAATTTGTTGAAAGTGGTATTGATAAGTTGAACCTACTAAAGGGGTTATCTGCATTAAAAATGACCCTAAAATTTCGTTGAAAGTTTTAATTATTTCGCTTGACATTGGTATTATAACTATATATATATATAATCTTTAAGTGTTGTTTATTGAAAAATAATGGTTAAAAAGAAAGGGATTGCTATTTATAGCAAATTTGTGATATTATCCAACCTAAAAAAATTGAAAAATATATCTTATTCAAGCCAAAATGATGAATTTTAATGCAATATCAGAATAAACCAAAGAGTAATTATACCAATACCAGTGATAAAATGCCTCAGCGCAAAACTATCACTAGTGACTCGACTCAAAACCTTTGGTGTCGTGACACAATGTGGGATTATGTTGCTAAATCCCTTGGCCGTAGCGCCGAAGAAATCTTTAGCCAACGCAACGGATGTCATCTACGCAGTTGCAACAAATCATCATCTGAATGCCGCGGTGCTCATAGCTTATCTGACTTAAAGCCTTTACCTCACATTGCTAAATATAACCACTTGAACAAAGGCACATTTAATTGGGTTAAACTGTATTTGAATGTTCTTAAAACAATGCAACGTGATCTTCCTAATGTTAAAAAGGAAGAACATAAGCGTTTTGTTGCAAGTTTATCAAGTATGAACTTTATTGAGCTCATTCAACTATGGCGTACAATGGCTTGTTATTATAACAAGGCAGCAAAAGAGTTACCATTTAAAAAAGATATTAAAGGACAACAACTAAGTGTTCAAGAATGTGGATTTGCATATCGCGATGATGTTCCTAATTTTAGAATTGGGGATGATTTAGAAGATCATGCTTGGTCTTTTGAACGTCTTACTCGTTACTGTCCTATTAATGAAAAGTTTGAAGCTTGTATTAAGTGCGGAACTCAAATTACTATCTGGGATCTTTGCTTGGCTACTGGACTTAACTGCAAAGAAGGTGTTCATAAAAAGTCAGAAATGATTTGTACTGAAGACTTTCTTAATGGAACATGTTCTTGTAAATCACAAGAAGAAATTGACATCGAAACTGTTGCACTCCAAAAACAACTTATTGAAATTTCAAATGAACTAGTTGCTATTGTTGAAAATGAAAAGGCATCAGTTGTTGAAGATGATGGTTGGTCAAAACCTAAAGCAAAAAAGCCAACTAATAAATTTGCTCTTCCTGATCCTAAAATTAAACTTCGTCAAGAAATTAATCGAATTGAAAATGAAATTAAAAACCTTGAATCATCTAGATTTATTCATTATTCAGATCAAGGAATGAAACCATTCAAGAACTTGTATGAAGAATATCTTGAACAAGAAAAAATTAAGGAAGAAACTAAGCAACCAGAACCAGCACCAGTGGAACCTAAGAAAGCTGATTGGGACCATGGTCTTGTTGAAACAGGAAAAATTAATGGTTCTGTTACCAAAGTTACTAAATTTGGTAAAAAGAAATAAACAAATTAGCTAAAAAACTAATTAGTTGATAACCAAAAGTAAATTTTATTTATATATAATTAACTAATCTATAATTTATCTTTAATTTCTTTATTATTTATTTGATCAAGTTGATCTACATCAATACCCTTACAACACATACCTCCAAAAAATTCACTAAATTTTTTTCCTAATGATTTCTTTTTTAATATTTTAGCATCTAATACAATATTTGTTTCTAAATTTTTAACTTCATTTATTGCTTGATTAACCAAATTATTACCATTATTATTAATTTTTTCAGCAATAACATCTGGAATATCAATAATATTTATATCATTTGACCCATTAACTAAATCAACAACAACCGCATAATTTTCATTTTTATCTATAATATTATTTAAATTGTTTAAATTATTTGGATTATAAAGTATATTGGCTTCTAATTTAAGTTCAACCGTATTTTTTAAATTAGCAACTTGATCTTCTAATTTATTTTCTAAATATTCAGCTTGAACAATTATTTGTTTATTTATATTTTCAACTTGTGTAGTTACTTGATTTGATATATTAGTTACTTGATTTGATATATTAGTTACTTGATTTGATATATTAGTAACTTGATTTGATATTTTCATTGTTGTTTCATTGATTAACTGTTCGATATTATCCTCTGGATTTATTAAATTATAAGCTTTTTGATAAATAAATGAATTTATTATTGAGTTTATCCAATATTCGTGCGTGTAGCAACTTTTATCAAGCTTTAATAAATATTCATGAGTTTTTTTAATATTGTCTAGTGTTAATAATTTTTCAATATCAGAATATTTGTTCCAATACATAGGATAATTTAATCCTAGTCTTTCTATAACAGCAGGATGTGGCTTAATTAATATTGGAGTATTTCTTACTATACATTCGGTTAATGTGTTGCAAGCTGAAGCTTCAATTAAATCAATAAATACAATATTGTTTGATAACATAATATCATAATCATTATTTTCAACCCTGTTAATTAATCGTACAGACATTTGGTTTTCTAATAATTGTTTAATAATTAAATCTTTTTCCTCTATATCTAATGATTTTATATATTCTAACATAAAATAAATATATTTGTTTTTAGATTGGTCTTGACTAATATTTCCAAAAGAGTAACAATTTTTATCTATATCATCAAATTTGCTTAAAATTTCTCCAAAAGTACAATTAGGTTTAATATATCCATCCATATCTTTACCAATTAAATGAGCTTTTGTAATATATTTGGGAACATTAATTCTATAAATAGAATATATATTTCTTAACCATCCACCTATTTGAATAACTTTTTTATCTTGATTTTGTATAAAGTTATAATATGAAAATTTAACTTCGGGTATTTCAGTTGGATGTATTAGTGTTTCTACAAATAGTTCAGGTATTTCTGATTTAAACCAATGAGATAACCAATTACTCATTGTATAAATTCCAATACAATTTTTTAACGAATTATTCCACGAGTCTTTTTTAATCATTTGAGTTGTATTGTATTCAGTATATATTTGATTTGGTGTGTGGTGTACAATACCAATCCATGGTTTATCATATGGTAATAATTTAAGGTCATTATAAGTAGCTTCACCCCAATGAAATGTTTTATCACAAAACATGTCAAAAATAATTCCATTAGAATTATGTAAAACACTGGTTTCATTTACTACTCGAGCCCATCCTGATCTGTGAATATTATTTAATAAATGGGGCTCAATATAACTTAAATTTAAAACTTTTAATTTATCTGGAAAACTATTTATTGATGATACCAATTGATAAGTTATTTGGTTTTTAGAATAATAATCATGATAAATCCATTTTAAGTCTTCTTCAATATTAAATTTTGGTTTTAAAATTTTACTACTCAAACCATAAAAATAACAAGCACCTGGATCCTTGCATAATTTATATAATATAAATCTTGTAATTCTATTTCTAAAATCATTATTATATAACGATTCTTCACAATCAAATTTATCAATAGAATAAGTTGATTTCAAATTGTTAATAATTTCATTTACTATTTCAGTACATTTGTTATTAAACGTGTAGTAAGGTGGAATATTTCTTTTTGGTTGTTTTATATATTTTTCCAATTTATTTTTATGCTCTTCAATACTAATGAAATTTGTTTTCATTATTGTTCTACAAATTTCATTATAATTTTGTGTCATCTTATTAAATAGTTCAATTGCTTTTGGTACATTAAAATCAATTGGTCTGCTTGCACTATCTAGTTCTGGTTCTAAAACCCATTGATCTAATCCAAATTCTTTAATTTGATCTTTTGCTTTTTTAGTGTGTGGTATTGAAAAAACTGGTTTTCCACAAACAACAGCAAGCACATGAGCATGATATCTCGAACATATAATTATGTCAGATGATTTAAATTGTTCAATCACATTATTTAGTTTAAAATTAATTTTATTGTCAATTACTTTTGACTTTGGTGATTTACTTAACGATTGTTCCAAATCAAAATCATTAATCCAGTGGGTATTTTTAACATTAACTCCAAGTGATTTTGATATTTTTTCTAAATCTTCGTTAATTAATAAATCAGATTCAGTATCACTCGGTGATGTATTAAAAGATACTAAATCTATTGACCATCCCAATTCACTAACGTATTTGAGAAATAAGCAAATTTTTTTTAGATACAAATTATAATATTTGTTATTTGCAAATATTGATCTGGCCAAACAAACTGAAACTTTTTTTCCTTTGGTATAAATAGATTGACGCTTGATTGGATAAGAACAAACTATATCTGGTAAATATTCAATATATGGATTTATAGTATCTTGTTTAAAATGGTTCAATAATCGTTGGTAATCATTAAAATTTCTTACTATAAAACAATCAACTAAATTAACTTCTTTAATTATATCTCCTTTGGGTAATTCACAAGAATAAGCAATTATTTTTCCTTTAAAATTTATAGTAAGCTTCTCTATTTTAGATAAAAAATAGTTATTTAATATTTCACCACCGCCTAAAATTATTGTATCAACATTTGGGTCAATTGTTTTAATATCGTCTAAACTAATTATTTGAAATGGGATTCCAATATCTTCTAATATTTTTTTAAATAAAAGATAAAATATATCGTCTCCCAAGTTATTTCGGTGATAAAACCCAGTACATAATATCATTAAAAATATAAAGATATTATTTTTATCTGCAATTATTTTAAAACTATTTAATAAAAAAATTGATTTTTTTATTTGAATGTGATTAAATAAATAAATAATGAATGTTGGATTTAGGGGGCAAGTATTAATTGTGAACTTTAAAGGAAATAAGGATAAAATGAATAAAATTTTAAATCCTATTTCTGATAAATACGAAGGATCTATCAAAAATAGAGAAGGCCACAATTTTAACTCTGATTATATACCAGATAAAGGTCATGAACTGTCTAAATATAAATCCAAATGTAAATACGTTATAGGAATTTATAATTTAAATAGTATTAAGCATGAATTATTACATGCAAAGTTTGCACTAGAAGAAGACTATAGAAACCAGATAATAAGTGAATGGAATAGACTCCCTAATGGAACTCGTGATCATATTACAAAATTTTTAAAAAAAATAGGTTATGGTGATAATGTTATTATTGACGAATATCAAGCATACCGTTATACAGAACCAAGAAACTTTTTTGGAATTACTTTATAAAATGAATATTTAAATGAGTATAAAAAATTGATTTAATATTTCTTTATCAAAATGTTTTTATATTTAATGAATACAGTAGTTCAAATTGAAGTAAATTGTCCTAAATGTAAATTTAGTATAAACCAAGATGTAGATTTAAGCAATCCAACTAATTCTATTTATTGTCCTGCATGTGACAATATTTTTGATTACAATCCTACAACTTATATAGATCCTTTTGATGACCAAGAAGATGAAAATGATCCAGTAATTAAAAATTTAACAAAGGCGTATGAAGAAATACCCCATACATTTGTTAGAACTGAAGCAATTTTTATGAAAGGTTTTATTAATGGAGTAGAGGTTCATTTTTTAGTTGATACAGGTGCTGAAATGTCTTTATTACCTTTAAATGTGGTGGAAGCATGTGGTTTAACAAATCTTTTAGATAAAAATTATCAAGGTATGTTAAGTGGTGTTGGTCATGATAAGATTGAAGGAAGACTTCATTACGTTGAAGTTGTTCTCGATTGTGGAATTTATCCATGTGGTTTTACTGTGTGTGCAAATAATAACTTACCAGCTATTTTGGGAATTGATATGATGTATAATTTAGGTATTACTATTGATTTCAAGTCAAGTAAAATTGTTTTTAATGATTCTTGTTCACTTGATTTTATTAAAAAATCAGAAGTCGTTTCCAAAAAATAATTTTTATCATAATTAAAAATTTATTTCTTTTATAATTTAATGAAATTATTTTTTTATAAACCTAAACAATTTTCCCCAATTATATTTCTAATTGTTAAAATTAGTTCAAATGATGAATTAGAAAAAATAGAAGCTTGGACTCACGAACTTTTTCAAATATTAATTGAACAAAAAGAGGCAACTGAAGAAAACATTTTAGTGTTTAGTATTATTAAAGACCATGAAAAGTCAACTATTAATTTAATATTACCATCAACTAAATCTAATGAAAAATTAACACATAGATGCCATACAGATATAAATTTTGTTAATTCTTTGGTTGTAGAAACATTAATAAAATCAGATACTGAGTTTTATATTGAATTAGCTGAATCAAAAATTTATATTCACCCAGTTCATTTAAACCTTATGTCTTTATCAAAATTTTATAAAAAAAAATGAATTGATTATCCTTCTTAAAAATTGAATTGATAAAATTTTAATTTAATATCTTATTAATTTAATGACAATTGTAAATAATTCTGGAAAACAAAAAGGTATATGGTCTAGTTCTGGGTCGGGATCTAAATCTGGTTCTTGGTCTGGGTCTGGGTATAAATCTGGATCTGGTTTAGGTTCTAATAATTCACCAGTATCTAGATCTTACTCTACTAATCTTTCTGATAAACCTAGTAATTTAGAAAAAGTTCAACCAACAATACCAGCACCTAAACCAACAAACACACAACTACCTGAACCAAGTTATCAGGTTCCTCTAATGACATGGGCTAATAGAGATTCAATGGGAGGTAGAATTATGGATAATGTTTTAACAGGTGTTACTGTTGGAACTGGAAGTGCTATAGCACACCGTGTAATAGGTTCTATTGGTTCTAATCAACCAACTTCATCTAATACATTAAACTCAACAAATATAACAAACACAACAAACTCAATAAGTTGCTCGGAAATAAAAGAATTTTATGCAAAACTAAAAAATAATTTTGAATCAAATCCCGAATTAAATAAAGATTTTATTAATTTTTGTACCAAATTTAACTGTAATCTTGATTAGTTATTTTAATTTAAATCAATATCTTTATTATTATTGTTCTTATTATCATCTTCATCTGTATCATCACCAAGAAATTTCGCATGCATTTGATAAGGTGAATAACCCATCATAATCATTGCTGCTTTTTCATGAGTTCCTAATTTTTTAAATTGATTGTTGTAATTTGACATATAAGGAGGTAAATCTTTACCATAATTATTTAAATTATCAAATGAATTATCATTTGTTAAAGATTCGTTTGTTAAAGGATCACTCATTGATTTCATTAAAGCTATTAAAATTGATTCAGTAAAATTAGTTTTTGATAGTTCATCTATATCTGGTTCATTTGAAGTTACAGATTCATTATGGGTGGTAGCCAATAAACTAGGACCGGTTTGCCATAAATTATGTGCGGTAGTTAATAAACTAGGACCGGTTTGCCCTAGATTATGGGTAGTTGCCAATAAACTAGGACCGGTTTGCCCTAGATTATGGGTAGTTGCCAATAAACTTGGACCGGTTTGCCCTAAATTATGGGTAGTTGCCAATAAACTTGGACCAGTTTGATTAATTGATGATGTAATTGTACCTATTAATGGTACTATATCTAATTGGCCAGGTTGATTTATATTTACCATTGGGGAAGAAGGAATAGATTCTAATGAATATGAATTTAGAGATTGTAGTGGTTGAAATATAGGTGATTGATCAAGTAATTGAGATGTAGCAATAAATGGTTCAATAACATTATTTATTGGTCCCGCTGGGCCATTGTGACCTCCAATATTTATGATACTAGAAGGTCCAGATAAATTAATATTACCAGAAATCATCAAATTGTTTGTATTAAAATAATTTCCTGAACCAATTAAATTTAAATTATTTAATATATTAGCATGTGCGTCCATAACTATTGGATTTGAGTTGTTAGAGTTGTTAAGGTTAATAAAATTATTAAGATTGTTAAAATTAGATGGATTATTTAAACTTAGTATGCCATTTGGGTTAATTGGACCACTAATATTTAATGCATCATTTAAAGTTATATATGATAATTCACTTATTGGTTTACCAATTAAATTAGCTATATCTATCATTTTTTTATTTTGTTTAACAGATGGAAATTCATTCAAAAACACACCAATATCATATCCATCTATAAATGAATTTTCAGTTGAAATGATTTGGCTAGAATGATTTGCTATCATCTTTTTTAAATCAAATTTAAATTTATTATTTGAAAAATTTACTTGAATTGAATTAGGATGATCATAACCAATAATTGGAAATATATTTTGACTTAATTCAAAAACTTCATTACTCATCCAAATAACTTTACCATTTAGAGTAAAAAAATATTTTACTTTATTTTCTCCAAACCAAATTACACCTGCTCCACCAATATCTCCGGGTGCCCAGTTTTTAGAAACTTTATTTGCTGATTTATCTGACTGATTTACTCTTACTGTACCATCATCCGAATGATAACCAACAGAATTTGCATACCATCCAACATGTGAATCAAATGGTGTTAATTTTGTTCCAAAGCCAATTGAAACACACGGTGATGGCTCTTCGTGATCAGTTAAGTTAATTGTATTAGTTAAAGTAACTTCGTAATAATAAATATTTGATTGTAAAATTTCAACAGTTTCATTATTATAAAGTGGAAATGAAAATGGAATTGGATATTTAACATCAGAATTTTTTTTACTAAAGGGTAATAATTTATCAGAAAAAAGAATACGGTGTCCAGCTTTACCGTGAAATTGATATTCGTCGCCATATTTAATAATTTTATTTGGTCCAGAATACAATTCAGATAATAGAAATCTAGAAGGAAGTGGCATAAAGGATCTGATTGCTGATAATGGATTTGAACAACTTATAGGTTGTTTTAAAAAATCAATATTATAGTTAATCAAATCTTTAAGGTATTCAAGGGGAAAGTTTTTATTTTTTTTTGTTTCTTGAATAATTTCGTTAAATTTTAGGGTTTGCATTATACTTTAATAATTGGTTTTTTCTTTAAATATAATTAGTTGGCTATGATAGTTTTATTAAATAGGTGTTTATAAAAGGCAAAAAAATTGAAATTTTTTAGTCTATAGCGCATAAACATTTAAGATTAATGTCGAATTCTAAAGTGAATTTTAATAATATTACCTATCGTTCTAACAAGAACTCAATTCTTGTTGGAGAGATTAAAATTAATACCTCCGCACCTGATTCTATTAATATTCCTCCAAAGGCTGAATCATGTACTAGTCACATTGTCCTTCAAAAGGGCGATGACTCTCATTTTAAGTCACATTTCCTTACTGCACCTGTAGTTCCCCATGATATCTATCTTTATGACCAATGTGCCCACATGTTCTCTAACTACAACAAGGAGCGAGCAAACAACGCGCATGGCACAGTAAAAATTACAGCTGAAAACAAGGTCCTTTTCTCAAATATTCAGCTTCCAGTTGTTGCTGAGGGTCAAGTTTATCTTGTTATTAATTCATATGCTGGACTTGTACAGTGTTCAATTGACTCTTCTAAAAAGTTTCTAGTTGAAAACGACCTTGAATCATTTAGCAAAAAGTATGATCTTACCAAGATCATTCTATTTATTAGCACTGAAATTGCAAATGAGCTTGATAGACTAAAAATTAATTTCCGTACATACTTTAAAGATGTTAACTCTACATCACACAATCGAATGGCTGACTATCTTGCTGAATATTTCGGTGGTCGTACTATTACTGGATCTAAACCAGCTTTCCAAGGAATGCTTACTTTTGGCCCAGATGTTGATGTTGTGCTTGCACGATTTAGCCATATCAAGGGACTTGGACCAGTAAATGCACAACTTCGTCGCAATGGTCGTATTCAGATTAATTCTGAGGATAGTCAAGCTTCTGCTCACTTCTTTATTATGCTAAAGCATGACCATAACAATAATCTCAAGTATTCAGAAGAAGTTACAAAGACTGAATTTGAAATTGTTGAACGATCACTAACTAACCTTCCAGATCTTTCTGATGATCACTTTAATGTATTGATTGATTCAATTCGATTCCTTGAAAAGCTTAATGCCAATCGAGAATCTAAGGAATTCAGCAAGATTATTATGGAGAATGCACTTGATGTTGTCAAGTACCAATTTGCTAGTCCACTCAATGTCTTTTCTGAAATTGAAACAGAATCTCAACTGTCTCAGTTTATTATTGACTATGCATATGTTCTCGAGATTCAAATCTTCAACCTGATTCATAACAAGTCAATTGATGACTTTGGACAAAAAAATCGCAAGGGGACTAAGACAGTTATGTTTAAGGACCTTGTTGATCACCGTGGAGGTTATGCTAACAATTTCAATCATCCAATTGCAACCACATACAACTGTTATCGAGATCTAACTCATGCGGTTTCATCTGCTCCTCATCCTCCAACAAGTGTAGGAATTCTTCCAACAACTACTGCTGCGTGGCCAATGAATACCTTTGATGAATAAGTTAAATAGTCATTGAATTTTTATTTATATTTAATATAATTATCTATACAATTATAATATAATTTAAAAATGATATTTAATAAATTAAAACATCAATGTGATAAAACATGTAGTTCTGGTTCATTATGTTGTAATTCGTCTCATTGGAAATTTAATAATATGTTTGGTGGAGGAAAACCACAATGGACTGTTTTGCAACATAATGGTCCAATGTTTCCACCAGCTTATGTTCCTCATAAAATACCAGTTATTATAGATGGTAAAGAAGTTATTTTACCTGAACTTGCTGAAGAATATTCAACTATGTATGCTAAATTTATAGATACAGATTATAATAAAAATAATACCTTTAGAAAAAACTTTTGGAAAGAATTAAAACCAACTTTACCATCAAATATTAAAGTAGAATCTCTTGAAGATATTGACTTTACCCCTATTAAAAATTATTTAATTATGGAAAAAGATAAAAAAGCAAATATGACTAAAGAAGAAAAAGAACAAGCTAAAAAGAAACAAGATGAAATTGAAGAACCATACAAGTACTGTATTATTGACGGTGTTCAACAACAAGTTGGTAATTTTAAAATTGAACCACCTGGTATTTTTTTAGGTCGCGGTACACATCCTAAAATTGGTAAGATTAAAAAAAGAATTGTGCCCGAAGATGTTATAATTAACTTGTCCAAGGATGCAAAGGTTCCTGACCCTAATATTTCTGGTCATAATTGGGGTGAAATTATTCATGATCAAAATGTTATTTGGTTGGCTTCTTGGAAAGATGAGATAACAGGTAAGAATAAATATATTTTTACTAGTTTGGACTCTTTTTTTAAATCAAAGTCTGATGAATCTAAATTTGATCTAGCCAAACAATTAAAAAAGAAAGTTAATACAGTAAGGGAAGATTATGAAAAACAATTAACTGATGAAAATCCTAAAAACAGACAATTAGCAACTGCATTATATTTTATTGATAATTTAGCATTAAGAGTTGGCGGTTCTAAAGATACCAAAGAAGAAGCTGATACTGTTGGTGTAACATCATTAAGAGTTGAACATATTACTTTATTAGAAGACAATACTATTAAATTAGACTTTTTAGGTAAAGATTCAGTAAGATACTGTCGTAAAGTTTCAGTTCATACTCAAGTTTATAAGAATTTAGAAGAATTCACAAAAAATAAAAATAAAAAAGACGAATTATTTGACTTAATTACTTCTAATACATTAAATGAATATTTAAGTTCAATTATGAAAGGACTTACAGCCAAAGTATGGCGTACTTATAATGCCAGTTTATTATTTCAAAAGGAGTTAGACAAAGTCAAAGAAGAAAAAGTATCAGAAATTGATCCTAATGAAAGACTTAATTATCTTATTGCTATGTTTAACCAAGCAAATACTGCTGTTGCTTTATTATGTAATCACCAAAAAAGTGGTAACTCATCTATTGACAATTTATTAGATAAAATTGACGAAAGATTAAAAGAATTAAAAAAGAAAAAACAAAAATACCAAGAAAAGAAAGCTCATGATAAAGTTAAAAATGTTGAAGCTAAAATAAAATCATTAAAATTAAAAAAAGAAACTAAACTAAAAATGAAAAATGTTTCTTTGGGTACAAGTAAAAATAATTATATTGATCCAAGAATAATTTTTGCATTTATTAAAAAGTTTGAAATACCACCTGAAAAACTATTTACCAAAGTTTTAATTAAACGTTTTGAATGGGCAAGTAAAGTCGATGCTGATTATCGTTTTTAATTATTAATATAATTATAAATGATAAATTAAGCCTATCGTTTTTGATTATTTTAATAAATTTTACATTTATTTATTAAATTAATTTTCAAGAAATTTATGTGTAAGTAGGGTGTTTAAATCAGCTCTTTTTGAACTATCAAAGTGAATTAGATTAATTAGAAAATCTTTAAATTCTTCTTTCTTTTTTAAATTAAATGTTTCTGGAACAAGTTCTTTTACAATATAGTTATTAAAAAATTCATCAAATTTTACAAAATTATTTATTTTGTTTTTAATAATTTTTGCTTTTTCAATATAAAGTAGTAAATTTTGCATTGATTTACTTGGTACTTCTTCAATAGAATTATAAAAAAATTTATACCAAGCATATATAAATAATAAAACTGCTTTATGTTCTAATAAATAATCGTTATTAACAGCACAAACATCATACATATATTTGGATAGCACATTCCAATATGAATGCTTTACAAATAAATTAACTATTATACAATATAAACCAAAATAATCATGTTTTGAATAATCAATTGATTCATATGATTCTTTAAATGTTAGGTATTCTTTTAAACTTAATACACTTTCTGGAGAACTAACATAATTGGTTGATATTATTCCGAATTTATCACTTTTCTTTTTAATTAATCCAAAATCTACAATAGTAACTTGTGGATAATTGTCTTTAACATCAATAACCACATTTGGTGGTTTTAAATCACCATGAATAATATTTTTAAAAGAATTTACTTGATTTAACAATTGTTTTATTATTTCAACATTGTGTATCCAACTTATTTTATATTTAATAGATTTTATTTTGTCCAAATTATAAAATCCTAAATATGGATAAATTGCACCATTAGCATTTATATTATCGAATTCTCCAAAATAATGTGGATAGGCTTTGTGGACAATTTTACCTTCTCCAAAATATTTTTTAACCTTATTAATTTCCTTTTCTAAATCCTCTTGACAATCTGAATTAGATATTTTAACCGCGTATAATTCATTTTTATTTAGTCCACTAATTGGTTCAATTAAATAAACTTGACCAATTGTTCCTTTTCCTAAATAATTTATAATTTTAAATTTAATATCCAAATAATCATTATAAATATATAATTTTGAATTTATAATATTTTTCGATGCTGTGTTAAAATCAACAATTTTTAAGTTTACATTTTTTATGTCATAATTCATTTTCTTAATATATTAAATTATAATTAATAATGTAATATATTTTTAAATTCGTTTTTATATTTCAAATATTTCCAATATTTGTTCCAATTTAATTAATAAATAATCAAGACCATATAATCCAGAATCATTTGAACCTATTAAAAAGCTATTAGAATAACCATTTAATTTTGCTGTATTAATGTTAATTACAGAATCATCAAAAAATAGCAAGTTTATTTGATCAATGTTTTCTTGTTCAATTATTTTATTTAGATAAGTAACTTTTTTAATACCCCATAATACTTTTGAATTTGATATGTTTGATAATCCGTATTGTTCTTTTTCACTTAAAGTAAATGGACATGATATTATATGTATTGATTCAGATCCCTTTACTTCCTTAATTAATTTATTTTCACCAACTTCAAATCCTATTTTATTTAATATATGTTTAACATCACTAACTAATGCTCTTGTATTAATATAAATAATATTACCTTTTCTTACTATTCTTTCAAAATAAAATTTTAACTTGTTTAATTTATATTCATTATCAAATAGTTCCATAAAATTAGTATTCTTTGTTAATCCATCCGAAGATTTAACTGTCATTGTTAAATCAAAATCAAACACAAATACATTCTTTGCTGTTGTTTCTGTCATTTTCTGTAAAAAATGAAGGTCATTGAATGATTTGTTGAACATTCTAACCGAATCATTCATTTATTTATATACAATATATAAAAACTATAGATATTTATAAATAAATTAAACTATTGGCTATAAAAAAATTTTTACAAGTATTTTTTTAATTTTTGTTCTATTTCTGAAACTTTATTAGAACTAACTATTTTAGTTGCCAAGTTTGCTTTTGATAATGAGTTATTATTAGTACCTGATATTTGTTTTAGTTGTTGATATTTTAGTTTCATTAGTTTATTAAATAATTCCGATTCTATATCAACATCAGAATCACTATCTGAATCTTTATCTTTTAAAATATCCGAATTAATTTCAGATTCGTCATCTGATTCCTCAAGAATCGCATCTGATTTATTTAGCTTTTGATCATCTTCATCATCTGATTCTTCGCTATCTGACATTAAATTATTTTCTTCAAAATTTTCGTGCCATTGAACAACTAATGCATTGGTAGAATCAATTAGATCATCAACATTATCATATAATGCTTCCCATTTTTTTTGAGATATTTTATTAGCAGTTAAAGCCTCCAAATCCTTTTTAGTATACCAGTTTGGTACAATAATACTTCTATTGCCTGCACAAGTTTCAACAATTGTTTCAATTGTCTTATCATCTGCATATTTAATATAATGCAATATTTTTTCTAATTCAGTTGGTAATTTATAATTATATTCTGAAGATTCTACAACCGATTCATTGTCTGAATCAGCATCTGAATTGGCATCTGAATTGGCATCTGAATCATCTTTATTTGCTTCTTTTTCACAATTATTACATTCGATTGCATTTTTATTTTTTTCTTCTAATAGCTTTTCTATAGCTTCTACATCTTTTTTAATTTCTTCAAGTGATTTTGAAATTTCCATAATTTGATTTTTTTCTTTGGTATGATTTATTTCTAGCTTTGTTACTGAATTGACAGTTCCTAATGATATAACTGAAATAGTAGCTAATAAAGCACCTAAGCATCCTATAGCCAAAGTATTTTTATCAATTACTTCTATATAATTTACTAAATCCATTAAATTTTATTAATTAAATGAAAAATATAAAATAATCAATTTTTTTATAAAAACTAACATAACAAAAACAAGTTTCCTAACAAATAGAATTAATAAATTCTGCATTTGATGGATCTCGTCCTAAGAAAACTTTAATTGAATCCATTGATTTTCTAATACTGCCTTTAGATAACACTTCTTTTCTTAATTTCATTCCTAATGTTTGATCCAAGTATTTACCATCTTTAAACATTCCAAATAAGTCTTTGGCATATACTAATGACCATGCATAACCATAATATCCAGCATCATATCCACCCATTAAATGACCAAAGTTAGCTGGCTCAGAAGTATTTGGTACTGGATCTAATTCCAATATTTCCCTATGCAGTTTGTCAAAAATTTGTTTTGGTTTAAGACCAGATTCTACATATTTGGATGAATGAATAAACATATCATAATGACCAAATAATAATTGTCTGGAGTAATGATAACCTTGTAACAATTTTCTAGAATGGTTTAGTTTATCAACTAGATCTTCTGGTAAGTTATCTGACATTAATTTTAATGTTTCTTTTGCATAACACCATTCTTCAAACATTTGACTAGGAGTTTCAACAAAATCATGTTCACAACTAAAAGATGCAGTATCTTTAATTGTTGATTCTGAACTAAGATGATGCATAACATGTCCAAATTCGTGGAAAAATGTTTCAACTTCATCAAATGATAAATTACCTGTACCAAAATTACAACCCATTGTTGCAACAGGTAAAGATTTATCAGATTTGGTTACAAATGGAAAACAAGCAGCATGTGAATATTTTCCTTCTCTAGGATACAAGTCTAAGTAAAAATAGCCAATAGTTTGATCTGTTTGTTGATCAAAAACTTGATATAATTCAACTGAATCGTGCCAAAATGTATTAGAATGAGTTGTAACTTTTTCAAATCTATATCCTAATAATTTTTGATATATTTCTAAAGCTCCTGTAATTACTTTGGTTACTGGAAAATATTGTTTTAATTGTTCCTTATCAAAATTACATGTTTTCTCAACAAAAATTCTAGAATAATATGAAATATCCCATGGTTCTAATTTATCAATTCCATCTTCTTTTGCAAGTTTACTTAAAAATTCTAAATCTTTATGTAATAATGGTTTTACTTGAGCTAATAAATTTGATAAAAAATCATTCACTGCTTGAGTTGACTCGGCCATTGAATCTTGTAATTTATAATCTGAATAATTTTCAAATCCAAATAGTTTTGCAATTTGAACTCGATAATCAAGAACTTTTTCAACCAAAACTGTATTTTCATTTATACATCTTGACTTAAATAATATCGAAATTTTTTTACGTAATTCTCTATTTGATGCATATTCCATAATTGGCACTACATCTGGATATTTTAATGTTATTTTTAAACAACCAGTTTCTTTGTTAAGTCTTTCTTCAATAAATTTTTCAGGTAAACCACTAAATTCTTCTAATTTAATTTCCTCAGAATAATTTTCATTACCCAAATTCAGACTGAATTCAGAACATAATTCACTGACTTGCTTTTTAATTTCCTTTAATTCATTAAATTTTTCATCAGGTAACTCAAGACCACTTACTTTATACCCAATCATAACATTTTCTAAATAAGATTTTTGTTCCAAGGATAAACTATCTTTTTCTGTTTTATATTGGTTATCCCAATAAAATTTATATTTGTGGTATAAATCTTTTCTCATTGATTGTTCAATAAACCATTGTTCTACTTCAGTTTCTAAATCAGAGCATAAAGTTCTAATTTTTTCGTCAACAGAAAAATCCTTCATTTGCAGTAAAGCCATGTTAACATCTGAATTATCACAATCAATAATTTTTTGCACAAAATTATTCCAAGTTAATTCATTGTCTGATATTTCAATTAATTGGGAAATAAGGTCTTCATAATTTTTCATATGAGAATCTTTAATATGGGTTAATTGTTCTGGGGTGATATTTGAATAATCTAATAACACATTTAAACTATTTGACATTAATAATATAAAATTATAATATAAATATTCTTTATTTCAATTATTTTTATTAGTTTATAATTTAAAAAAGAAAAACAAATAAAGCAATATTATTTATATTAATAATTAAATTTTGACCTATGATATCTAACCACCTTGTAATTCAAAATAAAGTTACTGATGATAAAATTAAAAACTTAGCAAATATTAAAGCTTTAATTGCTAAAAATTTTTGTAGTAATGTCAACTTTATTATTCTTCCCGAATTTTTTAATTGTCCATATGGAATTCAACATGTAGCAAAGTATGCGGAAGAACTTAAACCAAACCAAAATAATCCATCATTTTTAATGTTAAAAGAACTTTCAGAAATTTATGCCAATGTTTACATTATTGGAGGATCTATACCTCAATTAAAAAATTCTGCTTACTTTAATACATCAACAGTTTGGTTTAATGGCAATTTAGTTTGTTCATATAGTAAAATACATTTATTTGATATGGATGAAACAAAAGTATTTACTAAAAAATTTAAAGAGTCATCTGTTTTAACATCAGGTTCGACCCCATGTTATTTTGATACACCTTATGGTAGAGTTGGATTAGGAATATGTTATGATTTAAGATTTAACTCTTTATCAAATTATTATTCGGAAAATAATTGTGATATAATAGTTTACCCTTATACATTTAGCAAACTAACTGGTGAATTACATGCGGAATTATTATTAAGAGCTAGAGCAGTAGATTCACAATGTTGGACTGTTGGCGTTACTTCTTTAAGAGATTCAAATAAAGATTATGATTCTTATGCTAAATCTTTTATAATAAATCCATATGGTAATGTTGAAGCTACTAGCATAATAAATTCAGAAAATGCATTTATTTATAAAATAGATACTGAGTACAATAAGTATTTTAAAAATATGATACCATTGGCAGATTCAAAAAAAATAATTTAATTTAATTTTATTTTTTAATTAATTTCCTGTTTGATTAAAATAATTAATCACGCCTTTATAAATTGTATATTTAATTTCCCCATCTGTTACTGGACTATAATGTAAAATAACATGGGTAAAAAAAAAGTATTCAAATAATCCTAAAAATGAAAACATTAAAAAATTATCTACAATAATTTTTCTCCATTTTACCTCTCTACAATTTAAAAAGCCAAATAATAAAAAGGAACATAAAATTCCTCCAGAAACTATTGCCATATTATAAGCAACAGCTAATAGTTTATCTTTTAATAAATTTTGTTCCATCATAGACTTAACATAATCTAAATATAAATTAGATGAAACTTGATCTGAATTATCAAGTAGCAAATTAGAAATAACAAGTTTTTTTTGAGAATCTAATTGTAAATTATTAAGTTCATTTAAATAACTATTGATTTTTCCCATAAATTCATTCTTCTCTATGTGAATAACATAATTAAAATAAAAATATATTTCAAAAATAATCATAATAAATATATGAACTGATATGGACAGCATTTTATTTATAACTCCTAACTTGTTATTTAAATAACAATTTTTAATTTTTTCTAAATAATTTGATCTTGGAGATATTAAAGGTTTATCATTTAATATTTTAGTAGAATCATTTTCCGTTGTAATCTTTTTAGAATGCAAATATTCTATATCTGTTAATTCAATGTTTAAAGAAGATGTATTTAATGAATTATTTGTTAATGTATTTTTTGGACTAGAATTTTTTGAAAATGTCCTATTTACAATATTCATTAGTTTAAAATTATAATATAAGACGGGTACTCTTTAATTATAATTTTACTTTATTGTTTACGCCAGTTATATTTAACACAATTATATAAATAGTTTAATTGAAACATCTCTTTTTCTTGGTCTAATATCATTGTTTGAGCCAATAATAATAATCTTGGTTCATTTGTAGATTTTAATAATAATTTAGCTAATTCTACACCTGATTTATGATGAGCAACCATGTGATCAATATATTCTTTGTCGGTTATTTTTGATCCATTATTTACTTTAGTATCAGCAAAAGTTTCAATGTTATTTGAATTTCCAATAACTTCAAAATCAGTTTCTGTTCTCATTTGTAAAGGAACATTACCAAAACCTTCAAAATGTTTATCATTGCATTTGGCATTTGAAAAAATACCAGGATATAATTCTTCTAATTTAGCACTAATTAATCTATTACCACAATTACATGATTTACTTGCTTGAATGTTAGGTACTGACTTTAGTAATCTTTCCATTAAAATTACTTCTTCACCTTGATTATATATTACTTTTCTAGCATAATCTAAAATAAAGTCATCAGACGAATTCATTAAAACTAATTTACTCATTTTAATTGCAACATTATGATGTTTAATCATTAATTCTAAAAATTCTTTATCAGAAATTTTATCGTTTGATAATATTTTACAACTCATTGTTATATAATTTAATTAGAAATTATTTGATAATTAAATTATTTATATAAAAAAATTTTTAATTTTTATTAATGCAACCAAAAGTATTTTCAATTGAATAGTTAACATATAACATACCATCTTCGCTTACATTATTTTGATATATAGATATCATTAAATCACTAGTAACTGGCATTCTATTATTTATAAAAGCATATAATGCCTGCTCTTCACCCAATTTAATTCTTTTTCTAATAATATATAAAAATTGTCCAAATGTTATATCATGAGGAACTAAATATTTATTTTTATGTATATCTGGTGCACCATGTGATTTTAAATGTTTTTCTACTATAACAGGTATTCTATCTCTATATTTATTTAACATCCTTTCTGCTTCTAGTTTTCTATTTTGTAAAGGTATTTTGTCTTTATAAGACAGATTAGATGACATTATATAATTAGACATATTTTTATTAGATTTTTAAATCAAATTTTATTTATATCCTATTTATTTAGTTTTATTTAATAAATATTATTAAATAAAATCAATTATTTGTACTTTTAATTTACCCTTTTTAAACTGACAAATCTAAATTGGTTGATTCATATAATGTTTTACATAACTTAATTGTTTCACCAACCATAAAATGTTTAACACCTTGACCAGTAACTAAATGCATCAAAGTCATTTTTGTAGCAGCAGCTCTACCATCACGAATACGGTGCATTTGATTTTCAGCTTTTACTTTGTTAATTTCGCTATTAGTGCTTGGGCATACTGGTAAATTCTTTGGAAATCTATTAACAACATCAATAACTTCACCAATTGGTATAGATTCAATTAGAGTGTTTGGATCAAGTTGTTTAGCAATAATAAATTTGTTAGTTTCAGAATCAATTTTAAGTTTAGAACCAGTAACTTCAAGTAGTTTGGTAATTGCTGATAATTCTGCTTGAGGAATATCGTCATTTGAAGGATTTTCTAATTTTTCAATAACTTTTTCCATTAAAATAAAACCCTTTCTTTCTTGTAAATCTTTTTCTTTTTTATTTTCAAACATTTGTAAAATACTATCAATATCTGCTGACATATTATTTAGGTCACTCAATTTAATTTTCTTTCTATCCAAAATACTAACATAACCAGAAATACCACTTACACGTTCTGTGTTATCGTATTTAATTGATTCGGTTAATGGAAGTACTTTCTCTGTTTGTGTTGTTGATGTTGGTTGTGATTGTGGTTTTCCTTTAGGTATAGTTGGTTTTGGAGGAACATAAAAGAATTTACCATCTTTAAGCTTAGTTATAATTCCGTCTAATTTTTCAATTAAATCATTTTTATATTCTGGATTAGCAGTTGGTTTATTTCTTACTTTGATCTCTTTCTCTTGAGTTTTTAATCTATCAAAATCATTTGGATAATTTGTACTAATTAAATTAATAGTTTCGTCAAGATATGTTTTAAATTCTACTAATTTAGTCATTTTTGCATCTGTTTCTAAATAGTCCAAGAATACTTTAGCTTCAATAGAAATTTTTTCTTTTACATTATATTCAACTGCTTTTGCTATTTTGGCATACTCTGTTCTTTCTTTGTCTGATAATATTGAGTTATAATTATTAAATGCTTCTTTCATTGCGTTATGCGCTTTATTTTTACTTTCCCATAAATTTTTCTCAGCAGATTTAGCAGTAATACCAGGTTTTGCAGTAGTAAATTCACCAGGATCAGTTGGAACATCATAAACTTTCTTAGCTTGCGCTTCAGTTAAACCTAATTTTAATCTTAATTCTTTAGCTCTTTTATATGATTTATCTTTTTCTGCTTCATAGTCTGGATTATCAATAGTAAGAGTTAATGTAGTTGAATCATAATTTTTACTAACATTAGGACCTGGTTTTTCAAACTCAATTTTTAATTTACCATTTGCGTGTGTTACCAAACTAACAGGATTTGCTAATACTTTTGCATTAGCAGATGTATATTGGTGAGTTTTATTTACTTTAATCATAAAATCATATAATTTGTCTAAACCATTGTTTGTTACATTAACTTGACCAAGTTTATATAATTGTTCAACGGTCATTATATTTGGAATTATTTCTGATTTTTGAAATTCTTCTTCGCATAAATAGGTTAATGCTTCTTTTGTTTCTGGGTAAATATTATCAAGCCAGTTTTTAACAGATCCTGGTGTTTCTTCATTCCAGTACAAGAAACTAAATAATATTTGTAACCAGATACAACTTGAATTAACAATTGCACTTGGTTTTTTATTAGGCAACATCATCATTGTCTTACCAATACAGTCGGCATCTCCTGTAGCACCTGGTATACAAGTAAATTTGTCGATCTCTGTAAAAAGAGAATTAAAGAAGTCATCAAATTTATCTTCTCTTGAATTGTCGGTAACAACTAATTCAGTTCTTAAACTTGAACCAACACACATTGCTGCAAAAATTAACATTGAAATGGTATGATTAATATAATAACCTTCTTTAACCACTTTATTTAAATAGCTTTCTCCAGGACCAGCTGATTGATCATTTAAGTTCTTTTCATAAAAGTCATCAACTTTAATCTTTTGTTTTACACCACCAGATTGTATTGTTATATATTTATTTTTTGTTGCTGGAGAACTTACCCAATTATTAATTTTATCGAATTTTAATAAATCGTTTAATGATGGGTATTGTTTCGATTCATCATCAGCTCTTAAAATATCATATCCTTGTGTAATACTATTAACCTTTTGAACAAGTTTTGCCATGTTTTTAGTATTTCTTCCTTGTTTTAAAAATACATCAATTTGAGCAGTGTTTTCTGTACCAGCCATATCAAATAATGGGAAATATTTAACTTTATTTGTTGTTGCATTTAAGTCTTCCATTTTAACAAGTACACAAGTGTGACCACGAGAACTTTCAATATTGTTTTTAGTTGGTAATACTGTATTAATTTTCTTTTGCTCAATAATTAATTCTTCAAACAATTCACCCATTGAAGCACTTTTACAGAATTCAATTTCTTTCCAAATATCCTGTCCATCTAAAATTTCTCTGAATGTTTTTTGTTGTGATTCTGGATTTGGTTTTAATGATGGGAATTGACCACCCTCGCTAATAAAATTTTTAAGTTCTCCAAATGTTCTTCTATCTAATTTTTTAGAAACAACAGTTGAATAAAATTTCGTATATTTGTTAACATCTTCATCTTTTACAAGAGTTCCAGATGGCATATAAAATGGTATATATTTTTGATCTTCAGTTACGGTGCTGTCAAATTTGGCTTTATTAATTGCATTAATATCAAAGAAAATAACTAATTCATTAAATAAAGAATCAATATTGTCTATTTTAGTTTTTTGACCATATGATACAAAATAAGCAATTGAAATTTTTTTAGAAGGACCTTTTTCAGCACCATTTCCTGTACCACCACTTTCTTCAAGAGATTTGTTAATAATATATGGTACAATACCTTCTTTGTCATCTGGATGACCGTTGCTTTTACCAAAATAACGAGTTGTTTTACCAGTACCAGATGCACCCAAAGCAAACATCATGTTAATAGCTGTATTAATTGGTTTGTTTGCACTGTCATCAGTTTTAATTAATTTACCTAAACCAATAACTGGGTCGTCTATTAATTTTTTAGTGCCGTTTAATTTATTTGATTCAAAAAACCCAGCATGAGAACTAAATGTGGCATTAACAAATTCTTTTTCTTCAAAATTGCCCAAACCTAAATTATTACATGTTTCTTTATTTGCAATACCATCTTTTGTTTGACCATCCATAAATTTATATTCAACTAATTCATTTTTAGTATCAAAAGTAAATCTGTATTTACATGAGTCTTTAGCATAAACTGAAGGAGGAAACTCAATTGTAAAGAAAATCATTGGAATTAACTTAATATAAGAGTTAATACCATCTTCAATTTGTCTTTTAACTTGATTATAAAGTTTAATTAAAACTTGTGTTTCATCAATACTAAAAGTACCAGATTTTGTTTCAAATAATAAATTTCTTAATACTGCTAAATTAACAATAAATGGTTTTAATTGATCGCGACAGGATACAAGTCTGTTTCTATAAATATCTAAACGTGGTTTTGTTATTTCAGATACTTTTGTTTCACCTTCTTTTACTTCAGTAACTATTTCTGGTTTGGTTTCATCATCTAACTTAGTAATTAATTTTTCAAAATCAGAAAATTTTTTAATTTGTTTTTGTTCATCAGTTAAACCTGCAAACATAGTTTTATCATCTTTTTTACCTAATTTATTATTAATTTTTTCATATAATGCAGTCATCATATTTGTTAATTGAATAGTTCTATCAACTTGTTTTTGATTTGATTCAGTTACTGGATTTTTATCTGATGGAACAATAATACTTGAACTTAGTAATCTAAATAATTCTAAATAAATATCTTTTTGTTCTTTATTAATAAAATCAAGAGGAGCACTTGGTAAAACTAAATCATTGCTACCTCCAGTTTGACCATATAAAATAGAATAAACTGATTTTGTTGTTAAAAATGATGATTTAGTTAATTTATCTCTTCTATCTAAAACTCTTGATTCTAAACTTTGAATTGAACTAGTATATTCTTTAACTTTATCTGGTTCAGTATTTTTATCTATTTTATCAACTGTTGATCTCATAAATGTTAAAACCATGTTTTCAATAAAAAATATGATGTGATCAATTGCAATAATTGAATTATCAATGTTATTTAATATATCATCAATTTCTTTTTCTGTTTTTAATGAATTTACACTTTCAATTTTAATAACTATTTTACTTTGTTCATCTTGTTTAACTAAATTTTTAAGAGCATCTTCAACTGTTATTGATAGATCATTAGGTGAATTGTAGTTATAAAAGTAAATTGAATATTTTAATAATTGCTCACTATAAAAATCAGTATTTTTTGCTTTAAATACATCTTTCCATAACTCAACCATATTATTAGTACTTTCATTATGCTTTAATACATCAGGATTATTTGACAAAAATAGAAACAATTTATTATAATCATTAACCATTTCATCAAGCTTTGTAACAAGACCAAACATTGTGGCAATTTTTCCAAAAAACACAGAAAAATCGTTACTTGCAACAAAAGTTTTATCATCTAATAATTCTAATATGAATTCTTTGCCTTGAACTTCAACATTGGCAAAATCATTGTCAATCACTTTTTTAATTTTTTCAATCATTGTTTGAGATTGTTTTCTGTATTCATCTAATAATGAGCCACCTCCAATTAATTCTTTAATACTACCACCTTTTTTAGATTCAGTTGCTTTTTTTCCTGAGTTGTTTCCTGGTTTGTTTCCTGGTTTGTTTCCTTGTTTAGTTTGTGTTGGAGATTTAGGAGTTTTAGCATCTTCTTGTTTACTTGCTGTTGCATCTTCTGGCTTAGTTAAAGTAGCATTTCCTGATGTACTAGTTGATGTGTTTCCTGATGAACTAGTTGATGTAGCATTTCCTGATGTACTAGTTGATGTGTTTCCTGATGAACTAGTTGATGTAGCATTTCCTGATGTACTAGTTAAAGTAGCATTTCCTGATGTACTAGTTGATGGTACAAGTGGGTTAATTGCTGTTGATGATGCGTCTCCAGATGTGCTAGTTGATGTTACAACTCCCCCAGTTGATGCATCTGGTGTTAATATAACTGGTTTTGGCACAACTGGTTCAGAAGTTGGTGTTGTTGCTGTTAAACCTGATATTTTTGTTCCAATAGTTTCTTCTTCTTTCTTTTCACTTTCAACAACAGGAGCTAAAATTGCTTTTTTATCTATTTTAATTGAACCAAGAGTTTTATTATTTGCCTTAATATAATTTTCTAAATAAGATGAATATTCTTCTAATTGTCCAATATATTTGGCAATATCTGTACTAATTGAACCTTTAGATTTTGCATCAGTTATCATTCCAGTAATTTTAGAGTATAATTCACTGAAATCTTTTTCTTCAACATTACCTTTACCATCTCCATTTTCCATTTGATTTACCATCCATTCAATTTCAGCTTTAATTGTAAATAATTTTTCATTTTGTTCAACAATAGTTTTCATTCTTTCTTGAAGATTTGTTATTTTTTTTTCAATAAAATTTTTGTCTTCGTCTATTTTATCAATATAGCCAGTTAATTCTCCCATACTTTGCATTAAACTATCATTGAATTGTTCATAACCCATTGCACCACCTTTTAATGTAATTTTTTTAATACTAACATCAAAGTCTTTTTTTGATTCAACAAATTTTTCTAACCCTGTAATCATTGTTTCTAACATATCTATTCTTTGTCTATCATTTTTAATATCATTACCTAAAATTTGATAACCAGTTGCAATTTTATCACGTTGTGATTTTAAAGCTCCTGCTAAATTTTGGTAATAATTAACAAGACCCATATAATTTGAAATTTGCATTTGGGCTAAGTTTTTATAATAACTAATTGATTGGGCTGAGCTTTTAATTAAATTTTTATATTTTTTATAATACTTCTTTTCTTTGCCCTTTTTTGGTTCTGAACTATCTGATGATGAATCACCATTACCTCCATTAAGTTGAATTTCATATTGTTTTTTAATTATTTTGTAATAAGATCCTAAATTATTTAATACTAAATCAATTGGATTAAAATTTATATCTTTTTTTAAATTAATATATTCGATTTCGATTTTACTCATTTATATATACAAAGTAGTATAAATTTATTTTTAATTTATTTTTGAGAGTTTATACTAGTTTGTCATTAAGTTATTTATTTTTGTTAATGTTTGTTTGATACAAATAAAATTGAATAATTACCTGTTTGTAATAATAAATTATCTTTTAATGTCCCAACCAAATTTATTAATTACTACAGCAATATCTTACACTAATGGTGGTCCACATATTGGACATTTATATGAAGCAGTTTTAGCAGATTTTTTAAAAAAGTCATTTGGATTTTTTAATAATGTTAAATTATTAACTGGAACAGATGAACATGGTAAAAAAATAGAATTAACAGCTAAAGATCTTAATATGGAACCCATTAAATTGTGTAACTTAAATTCACTTAAATTTAAAAATCTTAATGACAAACTTGGTGTAGACTATGATCATTTTATTAGAACAACTGATAAACTCCATAAAAATCTTGTTACTAAATCAATTATAAAATCAATGAATAACCAAGATATTTACTTGGATAATTATACCGGATATTATAATGTTAGAGAAGAATGTTTTGTTAATGACTCTGATGCTATTCTAAATAATTTTAAAGATCCTGTTAGTGGTAAGCCTTTGGAAAAAATTACTGAAGAATCATATTTTTTCACTTTAGAAAAATATTCTGATTATATTAAACAAATCAATAATTCAGGGCTTGTTTTTCCATCCACTTGTTTTTCATGTGATTCAAGATTAGAATCATTAAAAAACTTATCTATTAGCAGAACTAGTTTTAACTGGGGAATTCCATTTCCAAATTTTGAAACAGAAACTAATACAAATACTAACACTAATCCCAACCCTAATCACATTGTGTATGTGTGGTTTGATGCGTTATTAAATTATGTTACCGGTTCAAATATTTTATACGATACTGATTCAAATAAAATACCTGATCAAACAATTCACCTTATTGGAAAAGATATTGTTTGGTTCCATTCTGTTATTTATCCTGCTATTTTAAAATCATGTGACTATAATGAATATCAAGCAAAAAACATATTAGTTCATGGTTTTATACTTGACAAAAATGGAATTAAAATGTCAAAATCATTGGGTAATGTTATTGATGTTGAATATTTATTTGAAAAATATCCGATTGATGCAATTAGATATTATTTAATTATGGAAACAATTTGGGGTGAAGATATAAAATTTAATGAAGACAGACTCAAAGATTTATATAATAATGAGCTTATTAAAGATTGGGGTAATTTATTTCAAAGACTATTTGCATTATCAAAACCAATCCAAAAAGAACTCAATGAATATTTTTCATCTAATTCAGATAAAATTAATACCAATATAAATAATTTTTTAACTGAATTAAATCAAATAACAAGTTCTTATTCAATTTATAAATATAAATCATTAATTCAATCATTGTGCGCACATGCTAATAAGGAATTAACTGACAAAAAACCATGGACTCTTAAATTAGAAGACCAAATACAATCCAAACTTAAAATTCAAATTATTGGTGATTTAATTGTTGAACTAACTAAAATAATGGATTTGTTATATCCAATTATTCCAAACAAAATAATTCAAATGAAAAACTGGCTTGGCTTAAATAATCATGCTAATGGAATTAAATTAAATATCACAGCGGATAAAATTAAAGCATTTGATGCAATATGATGCGATTTAATTTCTTAAATTAAATTATCGATGCAATATGATGCGATTTAATTTCCTAAATTAAATTAAAAAATATTGAAGTCTTAATTAATTTATACATAAAATCATAACCTAATGATCAAAAATACATCAAAACAAGAAACAAATATACCCGAAGAGTTTTTATGTCCTATTTCCTGGGAAATAATGACTGACCCTGTTATATTATCAGATGGACACACATACGATAGAACATCTGTTAAATATATTAAAAACGGCTTTTCACCCATAACAAAATTACCAATAAAAGTAAAGACCAAACTTGAAAACCGATTAATTAAAAATTTAATTGACAAATTTATTTGGGAAAATAAAATTAAAGTGGTTAAACCAAAGAAACTTAAATCTAATAAAATAGAACAAACTAACAAGATCAAAAACAAAAATAAAAATAATAAGAAAAATAAATTGGATTCAAAATCCATAACAATTAAAAAAAAATCAGTTATATCACATGCTCTTAAAATTAAACCCGAATGGCGATTATAATCACAAAATAACAAACTAAATAATTTATTCCAGTTCATTAACTATAACACATTCAAGAGGAAAAGAATGAAATCCTTGAAATTTTTTACCAAAATTTATTTTATCATATATAATTGGTTCATCAAGATTTTTAACAAATACATCAAGTAAATATTTTGTGTCATTTTTACTGATTCGCCAAGAAGAATTTTCAGCTAGAACAGTAAATGTGTCCCGGTCTAATTTTAAATTTTCAAAACAATTAGTTGAATGAGAATTAATTACATACTTAACCTGAACTGTAGGAACTGAATAATTAGCTCCAGGTTTCAAATTAAATAGTTGAATTAGTTTGATAGGATCAACTCGATAAGCACTTGATTCTGATTGAAAAAACTTGTGGGCGATAATTTGGTGAAACAACAAGTCTCCAATATGCATTTGAATATTCGCATCCAAATTAAATATAATCCAATCATGTGAACCATATTCATAACCATGATATCTTTTGTCTTCTAGTGATTGAAATGGACACTGTTCTGCACCTCCCCATGTAATTCTATCTACAAGATAATTTGTTCCAAACATATTAAATTTGGCTTTTAACAAGCCCCATGAACACCACCCACTCATATCCAATTTAGTAAATTGACTGTCTGCATAAAATTTTTCAACCTGGGCTTTTGTTTCATCATCCAGTTCAATATTTGTCTTTGAATATTTATTCCAATATAACTTAAATGTGGTAAAAAACTTGTCTAATTGTTCAAATGTTATTCCAGCATCAGCTAATTTTTGTTCATCTTGGGCAATTTGATCTCGCAATAATTCACCAGAAGAAAAAAATCGAGTAAAAATATTTTTTGACAAGTTATTTGAATTCAAATGTTTTTGTTTGATACATTTGGATTCAATACGATCCCATTCGCTATCATCAAGTTTATCGTTCGTATAATTACAATTAATCATTAAATAAATTATATCAATAACTAAATTAATAAAAAAATCAATTTTTACTCCCATTTAATAAAACTTGTAAAAAATATGAAGAAGTAACAAATGTTTTGTATTGACCGGGCAAGAAAATATTTTGTAATAAATTGCCCACATGTTGCAAATGATTTAATATTATCAAGAAACGAACCAATTCCAAAAATCCCAAAAACAAAACTAATAGTATAGCAAAAAAATCCAACAGACTGCGCTTGATCGTATGATTTGCGGGTAAATCCTCCAAACCCATAAATCATATAAAATAGTGTTATAAATACCAAGCTCATTATACCTGTCATGGTAAAATAGTTTAATAATAAAGGAGAACCAATTTTGCAGTTCGCATGATTTTTTGCAAAATAAAAATCACATACAACCCATGGAACAAATCCAACTGAACCAACAAAGCAAACACGACGTAATAATTTTTTATTATATTGGTCGTGTTTTGTCACGGATGGTGATTTAGTTTGTTGGTGCAGTCGGGTTTTAGGTTCTATAGTTTCAAGCGATTGTGCAAGACTATTTTTAATATCGTCAAAATTATCATTTATTTTGTCTATATGTTCATAAATTTTATTAATATTATTTTCAATATCCTCATTTTCATGTAAAGGATTATTTGCTAGCTGGTAATTTATATCCGTGTTATGGTTATTATCAGTTAATGACATTGGAGCTATAAGATAATACATATTCAAAATTAATTTCAATTATTTTAGAAACTGTGCATAAAATAATCTGTTAAAACCATAGTAATCGTAAAATGTGGAATATTTCTGGCTAACATTAACCAAAAACCTCTGAAAAAATAAGTTGGTTGACCTCCTGTCATTTTAACAACTTTATAATAATCAAAAGGTTGAACAAAAAGACTAACAGTTAGTGTTGTTAATGGTGCAGATATATACGTTGAATTAAACATTGATTTATAAAAATCATTTATTGGAAATAATGTTGAATATAATGCAATATTTTTACCAATTGATCCAGTAAATCCAGGATATAACCCTTTTACCACCAAATCTTTTACTTTGGTTTTATTTGACGAATTTGTTAATGATTTAATGTGGTGGCTATATGATTGATCTCTTTGATTAAAAACTTTCCATGTATCAACAGGATGGGTTACTAAACTACCTAAAATACCAGATACCATCCCATTAATAGAGTTATTTAATAAATCTTTTTTTTCAGTTCCTCTTATTGATTTAATTCTTTCATACAATGTAAATTTAATACTAGTAGATAATACTTGAGAAATAATTGCGGGTGTTGATGCTGCAAAAAATCCTTTAATCCCATTTTTTTGATAAATTTCTTTTACAACCGAATGAATATTGTGGTCTTTGTTATTTTGATAATTTGTTTTTACTGTGCAAATTGGTATTGTTATAATTTCCGCAATCATTGTTGCTAAACTACTAGATAAAAAATAATTATTGGGTTTGGGTCTAGTATCTGACATTACAATTAAAATAACAATTAATAATAATTATTTGGTTCAATTTTTATTAATATTATTAAATATTAGCAATAAAATTATCTAGTTTAGGTTAATAATGTCTAATAATAATTTTACCAACTTGGCTAAATTATTTAGTATTAACACATTAGATACCAATAAATTTGCTAATTTAGCTAAATTATCAGGTGGTGCTAAATCATATGATTCATGTAAGTCTGATAAAGTTTCTACAACTATGAAAGAATTTAAAGAAGGTAAATTAAAAGATAGAGCTGATAATGTTATTAAAGATAAAAAACAAGCTATTGCAATTGCATTATCACAAGCACAAACATCATGTAAATATAATCCCGACGATGCTAAAAAATTATTGGCAAAAGTTGATCAAGATCTAAATGATACTGAAAAGAAAATTAACTTGACAAATTTAATTGAAACCAAAGATGCTATTTCTTTATTATATAAAATGGGTAAGTCAAAACGTGTTTATATTTTTAAAAAATTATTATGGAATAAAATTATAAAAGAACAAAGATCTGGTGAAAAACTTGATTCAAATATGTGGGA
>JACCEC010424265.1_pt1 | contig 60641 bp, 54 predicted proteins | sample 7450121 | NCBI WGS metagenome assembly JACCEC01 (sample SAMN15323455, study PRJNA562643) | freshwater metagenome | isolation source: river surface water | place: USA:Blue River Watershed | collected 2017-08-18
ATAAAGAATCTGGTAAAATAGATTTTGATAAAATTCTTGAGAAATGCTTGAAAGGTAAAGATTTAATGAGTTCATCTTTAAATGCTAATGAAAAAAAGAAATTAAATGAAGAATATGATAATTCTTTCGGTGAGATTCTTAAATTCAGAGATAATATGACTAAAAGTGATATAGAATCTATTGATACAATTGTATATCACAATGAAAATAATGATGGGATGTTCGGAGCCGCCGTTGCATATCATTTTTATTGCGAATTATATAAAAATAATAGTAATAAATTAAATAATTTTAAAATAATTCCAGATAAACCTAAAAAAGGTTTTGGTTATATGTCAATTCATCCTTCTCAAGAAAATTTATACAAAGATAGAAATGTTTTAATAATAGATATAGATTATGCACCTGAATATATTAAATCAATGCAAAAAATTGCTAAAAATGTATTTATTATCGACGACCATCATGCTCATAATGTTGTTCAAACAAATAAAATTTTTATAGGTTCTAACCATGCAGCATGTGCAAATGTTTTTAAATTTTTTTATCCAAAGGAAAAAGTACCTCAATTAATAAAAATTGTTGATATATCTGATAGCAAATTAGGTTTAGGTAAATATACAAATTATATGAATTTATTTACTTTATATATTGGTCACAGATTTACACATAATAAACAATTTTTAAGAAAAGACCCCAAAGAAATACTTAAGACTATTTGGGAAGTTATTGAAAATGGAAATCCAAGTGCATTTATTATAGCTGGTCATTATATGGATGAAGTTTCTGAATCATTGAAAGAACAAATTGCAATTAATGCAAAACCCGCAAGCTTTCAAGGGTATAACGTTGGTGTTCTTAATTTTAATGCTCCTGGTTTGGTTAAACCAACGGGTAGACAAATAAATACCAATTTTGAGAAAAAAGGAACACCAATAGACTTCGCTGTACTATGGGGGTACGAATACACAAAAAACGCATACAGTATAACTTTAATAGACGATCACAAACCCACATCAACAATTAATTTGAAAGAATTAGCTGAAAAAATAGCAAGAGCCACTGGTAGTAAACATGGTTCAGGAGGCCATGCTCACGAAGCGCACCTTTATTTGGATAGAAAACCAGGACAAGATATTTGGGATTTATTTTCAAAAAAAATAATTTAAATTTTTTATTTTCTTTCCACTATGTTCAAATTGAATATTATTTTTTAATTTTAGTTAAAAATTAAAAAACTTAAAAAAATCTAATCTTTAAAAAATTTAATTAGCTGTAGTTTTTTCTTTTTGATACTTTTCTGATAAAATAACAAAGACTTTGAAATACTTCCAAGCTATTGCTTTATTATCTTCTGACATTTTATTCATCCAAATATCAGCCATAACATTTGCAAATTTCATTAATTCACCTTTAACATTATCTTGACCACCACCATTCAAAAAAAATGCTTCATCTTCTTTAAGAATTTTATCTTTGTGAGGTAAAACATATTTTATAAAATTTTCTAAAATTAATGTAGAATTCATACTTTTAAATATTTCATATTGAGTTTTAAATACTTGTAAAGATTTTACTTCGGGAAAAATATTAATCATCTCTTCCGTAAAATCTTCAATTTGTTTTAAAAATATTTTTTTTATATCCATTTTTATTGTCTATAATCTTCAATCTATTTTTTTTTAAATACCCTTTAAAATAATAATTATTATTTATTTTTTAAATTGATTTATCAATTACAAAAACAATATCATCATATCTGTTTTTAATATTTCTTCTATCAAATGTTTTAATATATTTTTGAAGTTCAATTGGTGTTAATTTTTTTAATATATCTAACCATTCTATACTTTGAACATCTTCTATAATTAAAATACCATCATCTTCTAAAAGTGGAATATAATATTTAATACAATCAATCATTGATTCTAATGTATGTGGTCCATCGTCAATAATAAAATCGAATTTTTTATTTTTATCAATAAATTCTTTTTCTACAAAATTTTTATCATAAGCATTTTGTGATGAATAAATAAATATTCTTTCATTATTTTTTATATCATTCCAAACTTTATCATAATTTATAATATCTAATGCATAAACATTAGCATTAACAAAATAATCACACCAAAGTTTAATACTTCCTCCATTTGATAATAAATAATCTTTTTCATTTAGTCTATAAGGATAATAAACATCAGGACCTATTCCAATTTCTAAAACATTTTTTGATTTAAATTTTCTTGATTCTAATAATTGATCATAAAGTTCTAAATAACTATGAACTGTATTTTTATCAGTTCTTGAATTATCAACTAATTCTATCAATGACATATTATTTATAATTTATAAAAATATTTTTATTTTTTTAAATAAACTTAAAATTAACCCAATATTAGCTCATTCTTGTAAAAAGTACTTATTAACCTAATCTAGGTTGTCCCATTGGTACTTCTAATTTTCTTTGATTCATTCTACTTTCATATTCTAAATCTAATTGTGTTTTCTTATGTGACTCTCTAGAATCTTCACCACCTCTTCCTCTATTATCAGAGAAAGAAGCATCACTTGGTGCAGATATATTGAAAGTTTCATTAATAAAACTAAAAGCTTTTTTGAGTGGTTCATTCTTACCATCTAAAAATGAAAAATTATCAGAATAACCTGTCATTCCAAAAGGGTCATAATCCAAAATTTGATTTGATTGAACACTAGCTTTATGGTTCTCATCATACCATTTGAATATATTGACACCTACTAATAAATTAGGAGAACCATTCATAGGTATAATAGCAGATGGTACTTTTTTAACATAAGGAGGGATTTTAACACCTTTAGTATCAACGTTTATTTTTATAAATTTTTTATCTAAAGAAGGGTCTTTAGTTAATAAAACTAGAAATTCTTTTGAATGCATACATTTGTTTGAATAAAATAAAATATAATCATTACTCATTTTATAATATTTGTTTTATTTAATAAATAAAAATAAAAATGATATTTTTTATTTACGCATTTATTCTTTTTTTCTTTAAATTCTAATTAAAAATATAATTAAATTATTAATTAATAAAAAAATCAATAATAATTAATTAAAAATTTTTATGTTGTATAAAAAAAAGTGATTTTTAAATAAATGAAAGTTATTTTTTCTATTTAAAAAAAATAGAATAAAATATTAGTAGCTATAAATATAAATATAGAAAATGTCTATTTTAGAAAAAATTCAGAAAAAAGATAATTTTATCACTTTTAATATTAAGAATAATGAAGGTAAAATTTATACGTCTCTAGTTAATGCTATTAGACGTACAATTTTATCAGATATTAAAACTTGGTGTATTAATCCGAATGAAACAACTTTCTTTGATAATACTTCTGTTTTAAATAATGAATTTATCGCTCATCGTTTATCTCTTGTCCCGATTCGTTGTGATATAGACGTAAATTATGATTCGATTATTATTGAATGCAAAAAGAAAAATGAAGAAGAAGATGTGATTGGAGTATATGTTGATGATTTTGTTGTAAAAGATAAAAAATCAGATAAAACAATTGATAATAATCTGATTTTTCCTTATACTAGAATTCTTTTAGCAAATCTTAGATATAATCAAAGTATCTCTTTTGAATGCAAATTAGAAGAAAAAGCACCTTGTGAAAAAGATGCATCATCTGCTCATTGTTGTGTTTGTACTTGTGTACATACATTTGTGACAGATGAAGAAAGAGTAGCAGAAGAATCAAAGAATATGACAGAAGAAGAGAAAAGGATGTATTTTAAAGAGAGAGTTTATGAGACAAATAAATACAATCAACCAGTATTATTTAATATGAATATTGAAAGTATAGGTCAATATGAACAGACTAAAATAGTAAGAATGGGTATTGAGATGCTTAAAGAGAGAATTAATAAACTTTTAATGGATATTCGAAATAGAAATGAAAGAGTAAGAATTCAATTAGATAGTGTTTATGGAGATATTTATGAAATTATTGTATTTGATGAGAATGATACATTAGGAAATCTTTTAACACAATATGCTGGATTAAATCCAAATATGGATTATACGGGATATGTAATTAGACATCCATTAAGAAAAGAGATGTTAATGAAGTTTAAATTAAAAGAGAATAATACATTTGATAATGTTTATAGTATTATTGAAGAAGGTAAAAACAAGATATTTGCAATTTTAGATAAAATTCATGAAGAATTAGAATAATTATTCTAATATTCTTCTTTATTTTTTTTCATTCTAGATTGGAGGAAAGCACAAATAAAGAAAGTTATAATAATAAGAATAGGAATCTGACCTAAAAATTTAACAAAAGAAGCTAAAATGTAAAGAAAGATAAATATAATAGCAAAAAGAGTTAAAAAATTTTTGTTTAAATATTTTTTTTGAAATTCTGTAGTATCAATATCCATTATAAATTTAATTATTATCTATTTTTTAATAACATTTTTTTACAAAAAATTAATAAATTAAATAAAATTTATTAAACAAATTTAATTTTCATCTATTTAATCCTTATTTTATTTAAGTATATTAAATAATAAATATTTAATAATAAAAATGAATCTAGATTTTTTAAAACCTGATACAATCGATAATTATCTATTTGATAATTATTATAATTCTGTTCTTAAATTCGTTTTCAATAAAGAACTATATATATCTTTTCAAACTAAATTCTTTATTAATAATTCTGATTCTGATTTTGATTTTGATAATTATAATAATAATACTACAACAAATACAGATAATCTAAATGATTATTTTAAATTAAAAAATAAAAAAATATTAATTATAAATAATGGAGGATTTAATCCATTCAATGAATTTAGAAGTATAATTAATGAATATAATATTAATATGACTTTACAAAATGAACATCCTTTATTTGAAGAAAAATTAAAAAATGATATTAAAGGTGAAAATGATGAAAATAATATTAAAATTATAACTTTTAATCCTTTCTTATTTGATAATAACAATAAAGAAAAAGATTATGATATAATAATAATAAATCATGCATCTATATTCGAAAATAAATTAATGGTATTATTAAATAATTTACATGAATATTTAAAAGAAGATGGAAAGATATATTTTTTTCATACAATTTGCAATCAATCAAATAATAAATTAATGATGAAAAATTTAATAAGAGATGGATTAAAAAAAATAACAAATTTACCAATTGGAAGAACTAAAAATATTATTGAAATTTACGAAGAATTAAAACTTATTAATTCATCTTTTATTAAAAAAGAATCAGATGTATTTATGAAAAAAAAATACTTATTTTATGGTGAATATTCTCTCCATTATTTTATACTACAAAAAATTAATTAAGATTTTTCTAACTTATACTTTATCTCTTTAATCTCTTTTTTCAATATTATATTTTTACCATCATATTTTTGTTTATTTATAAATAATATAATAACACAAATAACTGCTATTATATAAATAAACATATGAACCCAATAACCTCTAATAAAAGAAATAAAAGTAAAAATAATAAAAGCAATACCTAAACAAACCAAAGTGAAGAAAGGTATATTAAGGGTCATTTTAAGAAGAGATGTTTCATAAACAAGAGGTATCATAGAGAAAACAATTAAAAAATTAGCAAATAAAAGAAGAGTATAATATAAAGTTTTATCTTGTAAAATATCCATTTTAAATATTTATTTATCTAATATTTATTATTATTTTATTTTTATTTTTATTTAATTTTTATAATTTTATAATTTTTGTTAAATTAAAGTAAAAGAGGTTTGTCAATAACAGAATCTCTTTTATTAATTAACTCTTGATATTTTTCATTAAATCTATTAATTTTTTCTTCTTCTTTTTGATATAAAATATCAGAAGAATTCATTCCTAATTCTCTAAATTTATTCTCATCTTCTTCATCTTCATTTTTTATACCAAAATACATCATTTTTGTTAAATTAAATGAATTCTTTAATTTTAATATTTTCATTTCTAAACATTTTCCTAATGTTCTTAATTCTTGTCTCGTTAAATATATGTGTTCAGGAATACCTACAATACATACTATACCATCTTTTCTCTCTTCTCTACAAATATGATAAAAAATAGTATGTTGATAAGAAATATTATCTTCATTAATATATATTGTTAGATTGGACTCTCGATTTAATTCAAAAAGTAAATCTTCTATATAAAGATTCTCATCTAATACTTTTAAACTTTCTGAATTTTTTATTGAAAATTTATCTTCTTCTTTTTTATATAATATATTCGGTAAAATATAAATTATATGATAACAATTTTCCCATAATTTATTCGTTATTTTGGGTTTCAATCTTTTATTTTCAATAAAATTATCAATATCGATATCCATTTTCCTTCACTTGCTTCGCTCCAAACAAAACAAGAATATTTAGTTAAATGAAATATTGATTTCCAATAAACGGAAAGATTGTTAATAGTACAGTAGTTTTTTTATTAAATAATATATATAAACAATACGTAAAGTATATTAAATATTTACGTACAAACTTTAAAAATTATCTATATATCATATTTTTTCAATCATTAATTAAATATTAATCATTTTTTTATTATTATTCTTCTTCCTCTTCTACTACATAAAACTTATTATATTCATCTTTTGACATTATTCCTGAACCGATTATCTTACATGGTATTATTGGTTCATCATTATCATCATTCTTTTGAATATTTTCTATTTTACGTACTATATCAAATCCTTGTAATACAATACCATATACAACATGTTTACCATCTAACCATGGAGTTGGTTCTGTAGTAATAAAGAATTGAGAATTATTTGTATTTGGTCCTGCATTAGCCATTGATAATAATCCAGGTTGATTATGTTTTAATTCAAAATTCTCATCTTCAAAATTTTGACCATAAATACTATAACCTCCTGTACCATCACCATTAGTAATATCACCGCCTTGTATCATGAATTTAGGAATGACACGATGGAATTTTGTACCAACATAAGAAGGTTTACTTCCATTATTGAGAATATTTTTTGAACATAATGTTCTAAAGTTCTTACAAGTTTTAGGAGCTACATCATCAAATAACTGCATAACAATTTTACCCATTCTTTCATCTCCAATTTGAATATCAAAATATACATAATTAGAAGTATCCAAAATATCTGATTCTGAAAGTTTATCAGGTGGTCTTCCATTAATTATAGAATTCTGAAAACCCTCTTTTTTTTTATCTTCACCACTATCTACATTCGTTAGTTTTTGGGGTTCATCTGATTTTTTCTTTATAAAATATTTATAAATGAAATATCCTATAATAACTATTATTATTATAACTATCGATATAATAATCCATTTTTTATCCATTTTTACTTTTATACCTTTTATTTATTTATTTTTTTTAAGTTGAAAATAAACTTAATATTTTTTTAGTTTATAAAAGAACCCCTTTTCTTTAAAAAAGAAAAGCCGTTCACGGGAAAAGAAAAGTATTTTATTAAATATAATTTTCATAATTATATATTTAAAAAAATAAACATAAAGAATAAAATATTTTCTTAGTTTATAAATAATTAATTAAAATATTTAAATAATTAATTCGACTTAAAGAAATAATTATTTAAAATTAAATATAAAATTAATTCAATTTAAAGAAATAAAATTATAAAAAGATAATAAATAAAAATGAGTGGTAAATTTTATACAATAAGAGAAGATATTATTTATTTTTTGATAAATAATATTGATAAACAATTTTCAGAAAAAGAATTTATATTAACATATTTACATAAAAATTTATATTTTGAAAAAGGTATTAATCAATATGAACGTTTTACGGAAATACATGAAATTAATAAAATTTTACAAAGAATGGTAAAAAAAGGTTATATAAATATTAAACAAAAAAAAATAACATTAAATTTTAATAATGATTATGTAAAAAAAATAAGTGAAAGAATAGAAAAATTGAGTTATAATATGATACAATCATATAATGCTTTTAAAATAAACAAAAATTTTATGGATAATATTAATATTAATATTAATAAAAAAAATAAAAATAAAATAGATGATGATATTAATGATATGGATTTTGAAGAATATGAAAAAGAGTTCAGTGATGATGATAGAGATTTAGAATCAGAATATGATGAAAATAATGATAGTGATGAAGAAGATGAATATAAAGAAGAAACACAAATCTTTGAAAAAATAAATGATTTTAATAAAGATATAAAAGATATGATTGGTATTGATGGTATATATAAGATAAAAAGTGATAATTCTAAAGATATTTATATTGTAGATGCACAAAATAAAACATGTACATGTAAAGGATTTTTATATTCTGTATATTCTCCACCAATATGTAAACATATAATTAAATTTAATCCTATACAAAAATCATATTATGTAGAAAGTGTTGGAAAAGATAAAAAAAGAAAAATAGAAAAAATGAAATACGAATTTATTGATAATAATAATAATAATAATAATAATAATAATAATAATGAGAACGATTATTATATAAAATGTGAAAGAGAATAATGAGGATAAATTATAAAATACTATTAATTTTTTTTATAATATTTGTTGAAGAATAATTTTTAACAAATGGATGAATAATAACTTCTTCAACAAATTCTTTACCAATAATATTATCAACTGTATAATCACCACCTTTAACTAATACATTCGGTCTTAATTTTTCAAGAAGATTAAAAGGGGTATCTTCATCAAAAATAATAATTAAATCGATAAAATCAAAATATGATAAAAAATCACTTCTATAATCAACATTATTAATTGGTCTATTTTGACCTTTAAGACGTTTAATAGAAGAATCAGAATTTAAACCAACAATTAAATAGTCACCTAAAGATTTTGAATGTTTTAAAAGTTCTAGATGTCCTAAATGAATAATATCAAAACAACCATTAGTAAAAACAATTTTTTTATAATTTTGTTTAATACGATTAATTTGAAAATTAAAAATAAAATTAGATTCTGAATTATTATTTAATCTAAAATTTATTTTTTTTAAAAGTTTTTCTGAACTATTCTCTATTTGATTTTTATTATTATAATATTCTTGAATATCAATTAAATTACATTCATATGTACCTATTGTATTAACTGATTTTCCTCCTATAAAATTTGCTATTTTTGTGGATTCTAGTATATTTTTATTTTTCATATATTCAACTATTAAAACTGCAAAAACTACATCTCCACATCCTGTTACATCTTTAACTTGTATATTTTCTTTTTTAAAATGTTTAATAATATCACAATTATCAAATATTTGATTTGATTTTAATATCATACCATCTTCTCCACACGTACATAATATATATGAAAATGAACCAATATTAATTAATAAATTTAATTTTTGATTAATATCATTATTTATTTTATATATATTATTATTATTATTATTATTATTATTATTATTATTTATAATATAATCAATCATTTTATCAAATTCTTTTTTATTAGGTTTAATTAAAAAACATTCTTTATATCTTTCTATTCTTTCTATTTTTGGATCAACAAATGTTAAAATATTATAATTTTTACAATATGTTATTATATTTTGACAAAAAAAATCACTTAATACACCTTTATTATAATCACTTATCACTATACAATCTATTTTACTTTTTTTTTTTTCATTATCAATATTTTCCATAATTTTATTTTGTATTTCTAAATCTATTTCTTTTATTGTTTCTATATCAAATCGTGATATCATTGTATTACCACAATATATTCTATTTTTTATTGTTGTTTTTCTATCATAAATTTTATATATTATATTATTTATTTTATTTTTTTTACATAATTCTTCATATATATTATTATCTATTTCATTTTCACCTAAAATACTATATAATAATAAAGTATCATTATTTTTATCTATTAAATTATTTATATTTAATGCTAAATTAGCTGCTCCACCCAATTTATTTTCTATTTTTTCAATATTAGTTATAGGTATGGGTGCTTCAGGTGATATTCTTTCTATTTTACCAAAATAATATCTATCTATCATAACATCTCCGATAACAATTATTTTCATTTAATAATATTCTATTTTATTTTTATTAAAATTTAATTTAAAATAAACTATTTTTATAATTATAAAAATTTAAAAAATAAAAAAAATATTATTAACCAAATAAAGATTAAATAGGGAATGAATCAGAGTTATTATTAATATATCTCACTAATTGTCCTTTAGTTTTATTAACAACTGGTAAAATATAATTTGGATTAATTATTCTTGGACAAGGTAATCTGTATCCATATGGATTTCCGTATCTACTTTCATATAAGAATTGACTATATACAGCTTTTAAGAATTCACCTGTTAATAAAATAGTTCTATCATCTTTATTTCCTGGATATAAATCACCTGGGAATACAGCTGTATATGTAAAATAAGCTTGTCTACTCCATTCATAGAAACTTCTAGTCATAATATCTAACATTTTGGTAAAGAAATCAGCATGTTTAATATAATAATAAAGAACTTTTTCATTATCACTTAAAACAGATGGGTCGAAAGTAGCATCATTTTTACATTTTCCATTATTATAAACAATATTTGACCAACAAACAGGAAGTTGATTAGGACCTAAAATTCTTAACATATTAATTTTGGTTGTTCCATTATATTCAACATATGGGATTGAGTTAGCAATGAAACCACCTGGTTGAGGTAAATAAACAGTAGCATATTTACCTTGGAAATATTGAACAGCATCAAATTTAACAGTTGAACAGAATCTTTTAGTTTGTTGATTATAATATGAACGAGATAAATTTCTAAAATCTAAAACAATATTTAAAAAGTTAGGAGCATTCCAAGCAATTGCAAGAAGAGCAGAGCGATAGTAGTTAATTTTATCTCTTGTATTTCCAACAGCATTAAAAATAGAAGGGTTGTTTTTAATGTTATAAGTTAATTCTGAATCAACAGGACCATTTAATAAATCAGTTGTACTCATATTTTTTTGTTTATATCTATTTATATAATTATATAATATTTTTAAAATATTATAATTAAAAATAATAAAAAAAAAAAAATTAAATAAAATTTTACTTAAAATATATTATTTTTATATCACTTTCTTCCTTTTCTTCAAATTCTTTAAAATCTCCTATTTCATTTTGCACTTCAAGTTTTTCATTTAATTCATTTTCTTCTTTATTTGATTCATCTATTATTCTTTTTAAATCTTCATCAAATTCAATATATCTATTATTTTCTTTAAATTCATTTATATTTTTATTAATTTGATTATTATTATTATTATTAATTAAAGATTGTTGTTTAAAATCTTTTTTTTTTAATTTATCAATATCAAAATAATTTCTTAAAAATAATGGTTCTGGTAAATTTTTTATAATTTTATTTTTAACCAAAAATTGTACATATGCATTTATTTCTAATAATTCTATTGCTGTATATACTTGTCCTCTATTCATATTCATTGATTTAACATCACCATAAAAATCAAATGGTATAAAAAATTTATAATTTATTTCGCGTCTTTCAAAAAAAGCATATTTAGCATCATTAATAGTAAAAAACAATTGATTATAAAAATCTTTATTTTTAATTAAAATATAATATAATTGATCCATTGGATGAAAATTTCTTAAATATTTTTGAATTGAATATACATCCGAATTTCTATTTGTAAATCCATTTATTTGATTCATTATAAACATTATCTCTTTAGCACTATATCTTTTAGTTTGTTTACCATCTAATGATTTTAATAAAAAATAATATTCTTTACATTCATTAAAAAATTGAATTGCTAAATTATATGATTTGGATACTTTATCTAAATAATCTTGATTCATTAAAAATTGAATCATAACTATATCTGTTTCATATTTAGGTGTTTCTATTCTTGGATATTTATTATAATCTATTGTAAATGTATCATATACTTGAATTTGAAGAACATTATTATTCGTTTGGTTATAATTATTTGAATTATTAATATTATTTAAAAGCTTTTGCGCCATATTTAATATAATTATATTCTGATATTCTTTTTCATTAATTTTTTAAAGTAATTAACGCAACTTAAATAAGAGAAGTAGTAATTATTAATTAAAAATAAATATTATAATAATTGATAATAATATTAGTGTAATGAAAAAAAAAATGATTTTTAAATTCTTTAATTTGAATAATTATTTTAATTTAAAATAAAATTTATAAATAGATATAAAGAAAAAAGAAAAAATGGATTTCCAAGAACAAGACCGTCTTTTTAAAGTAAGAAAAACAGTATTAGAAATGATTGAAGATAGAAATATTAAAATACCAGTTATTGATAAAAATTTAACATTTGAACAATTTAATGTTCAATATACAGCTAACAATATAGATATATATATTAATGATGAAGAAAATAATAAAAAAGTATATATTCATTTTTACAATAGTGATAAGAGTTTTGGTAAAAAGACATTAAGTGATTTAATAATTAATATTACTGAAAAATATCAAGATGATAGTATTCTTATTATTTTAATTCTTAAAGATAAAGAAAATAATTTAGTCTCTAAAGAACTTCAAAAGCCAAATTATAAAAATGTTGAGATTTTTATTCAACAAAGTCTTATTTTTAATATAACACGACATGTATTAGTTCCTGAACACCGTGTTTTAACTGAAGAAGAAGAGAAAAGTCTTAAATTTAATAAAAAAGAATTACCAACTATTCTTAAAACGGATCCAGTTGCAAAATATTATGGTATGAAAACAGGTCAAATTTGTAGAATTAAAAGACCTTCAACAGTATCTGGTTTTACTTATTATTATCGTGTTGTTAAATAAAAGATCTTTTTTTCTTTTTAAAAAAGGAAAAAAAGGATCGCAAAAAAAGAAAAACTATTAATCAAAAAAAACTATTAAATAAAAAAACTATTAATTAAAAAATTATTAAATAAAAAAATTATTAAATAAAAACATTTAATCAAATAATATTAAATAAAAAATTATATTTTTAAAATTATATATTTTTTTAGGAAAAAAAGATATATATATTTATAGTAGATATTAAATAAAAATAATGGATTTAAAATATTCTTATGATGATATTAAAGATACTCACACTAGTATTTTACCAGTACCTTTTCCTGACAAAGTAGCTCCTTCTGCTCCTGAAGGTATTAATTATGGTAAAGCTCCATATGCTATGCCTCTTCAACCTTATCCTAATTCAAAATATGATAAAGTACAATATTGCAATCAATTACCTCCTGCACCTCGTTCACAACAATTAAATGTTCCTTATCAAGGACCTGAATGTCCTTTTTATAATGAAACACCTTATACTAAAGATAAATGTTATTTAACAACTAGTAATGGTCAAGGAGTTGTTGGATTAGTTTGTAATGATGCAGGTGGAAGTGACAATTCAAATTTTGCAAGAGGAAATCAATTTGGTTTAGCATATAAACAACTTCCACCTCAATCAAAACAATTTAAGAAAAAACAAGAAATATACAAAGTAGTTCCACCAGTTCAAACAGCAGATGGTGAATTTTTCGGAACTAAACGCACTGAATCAGATATCGAATTTGTTAAAACTGTACCCGGTAAAAATAGTATTCAACCTCAAAATAACATGATTAAACAACCCGAAGTTATTTTCGATAAAAATACTTTCTATCCCCAACCTGATTGGGATATTCAACAAAATAAAAATTATCAAACATATATGGAACCTCAAAGATTTACTGCTAACGGTTTACCAACATATGTATATCCATATGAAGTTATGAACCCTATGAAAGCATTAACAGCACAAGAATATGAAGAAAAACAAAATAAAAGAGAAAGTACAAATGATCCAATTATTGGTGATTTCCCCAAAAATGTACCATATCCTGAATTTAATCCTGATATTCAACTCAAACCACTTCCTAATGTCACAATGTTTGATACAGGTGTTGATAAATCATGGGGAGAATTTAAAAACTTGGAAAAATTTGAAAATAAATGTTCATCAATTCAAAATATTGAAAATTTTGAAAATGATGATTTGGTGAATGGTTCTAAGAGTATTCTTGTTAAAACCGAAGAAGAAAAGAAAAATGATTTTACTAAACCCGAAGAATTTATTAATATGTATTGTCCTCATAGAGGAGGTTGTCCTTTCTGTAAACAATGTCCTTATGGTCCTAATTGTAAATGTTCTAATAATTGTCCTTATTGTAAAAATTGTCCTTACATTAAATCTTTAACTGTTGATAATTTTACTAATAATGTTATTGAAGGATTTGAAAATGAAAATCGTTTTAATTTTATTAAATTTATTGCATTAATTGTTTCTATTATTTTAATTTTCCTTATTATAAAATATATTAATCATCATTTTAAAGGTTAATTTATTTAATATTTCTTTCAAAAGGACTAGAATAAGGTATTTTCAATAATTCAAATATCTGATCTTCATTCTCTAAAAATATTTTACTATTTTCACTTTTTCGTGTTAATCCATATTCATTTAATGAATAACCTAATTCTAATGCTTTATTTCTGATTTTTACATTAAATTCTTTATTACCTGTAAAATAAAGAATTCCTGTCCAATAATTTTCATAATCAAATACTCTTATATCAATTCTTCGTGATTTTGATTTTTTATTTAATCTACAAAATCCCATATACTTTTTATCTCCATTTTCTGTTAAATTATCTATTATAAACTCTTCTTCTGTTAATAATTCTACTATTTTTTTCAAATAATTCTTTTCAGATATATTATTCATATATTTAGGATTTGATATTATAATATCCATATCTCCAGAATCTTCATTTCCTCTTCTATAACTTCCACAAATCTCAAATATTAAATCTTTATCTATCTTTTTTAAATTCTTTTCTATTATTTTTTTCATTTTATCTATCTCTTTCCTTGGTATTCTCTCTTTTAAATCTTCATAATATTTAATACCTAAATTTATATGATGAGTACTCGTTATTCTTTTTTCATTTATTGCTAAAATAATATCTTCTATTCTTCTTAATCCTAAATTATACCATTCTTCGGCTCTTTTATCTCCTACACCTGTTATACTTTTAAATAAATCACATATTTCAAATTTATTATCTGTTTGTTGTACTTCACTAACTTCTGATAAAGAACCAGTAGTTAAAATTTCATCAATACGATTAGCAAGACCATCACCAATACCTTTCAAATCTTTTTTTAATTGTTTACCTGATTCAATAATACCATTATAATTATTTAAAGATTGAATAGCATTGATTAAAGCTTTAGATTGAAATTTTTTTGAAGGGTCTTTTTTATAATTATCTAATAATTTATTTAAGAAAAACAAAATTCTTTCTTTTTTATTATCCATTGTATTTGTTAAGTTTTGTTAATATTTTTATATTAATTAATAATATTTATTTTTTATTTAAATTTAAAAAATATAATTTAATTTTAGAGATTTTAATTAAATAAAATATGAATGAATTTGAGGAATTTAAATCAAAAAATCCTTTCAAAAAAATAGGTAAATCTTTTAATAATACTGTTAAATCTGCTGAAAGAGCTATAATTGGTAAAAAAAATCAACAAAAATTAGCTCATAGTGTTAATAAAGTTTTTGGAACTGAAAAAAAGAAAAAATCAACACCACCTCCACCACCTGCACCTAAACCAAAAGTTTATGCTTTAGCTACTTCAAACTTTAATAATAATATGTATTATGATATTTTTTGTCCTGAAAATGATATGAAAATAAATTATAATACTTCTCTTAATCAAGTTGATATTATATCATCAACAACTAAAAATAATTGGACTGAATGTCAAAATGCTTGTTTATCTGATAATACATGTACTTCATTTAATTTTGATATATTTGGTAAAAAATGTACTTTGAATAAAGGATATCCAACATCAACAACTACCAAGGGAGGAAATACATCAGGTATAAAAACAAAATTAAATTTTAATTATAATAATTTAACTTCTGCACAAAAAACAAATGTACAAAAATATTGTATAAATAAAAAAATAACAGAATTAACTGGAAATGATAAAATATCAGTAGAAGATTGTATTAAAGGAGTTAAAAATAATAAAAATAATAATTATATAGATTTAGATGCACAATGTGTCTGGAATAAAATGAATTCAATAGGAAAAGGAAAATTATTAAATAATTCTGTAAGAGAAAATTCAAGTAAATTAGGAAATGCAATTGGTGGGAAAAATATGGATAAATATCAATCTGATTTTAAATCTTTATTAAATAATTCTATTAAATACTTTGATACTAATAAAAAACTTTCTAATTATGATAATGATTTTAAAAAATATAATATTTTAAATCAAGAAAAAAAAGAAGAATTATTAAATGATTTTAAAGAAACATCTCAAGGAACTATTGACAAATCAATTTTATTAAAAATGATTAATAATGCTACAATTGGTTCTGATAAAAAAGAAGATTTTACAAATAAAAATTATTTAGATGATTCTCCTCAATCTAAAAATATGATTAATATATTTATTATTCTAATTATTGTTTGTTTAATATTATCTTTTTATTATTTTACTAATTAATACTTCTAATTATTTGTACTTTTGTTTGGAGTTTAATGATAATAATTTTTATTAAAGAATTCTTTTAAACAAAACTTATTCAATTTTTATTTATTTTTTATTTATTAAAAATATATTTTTTTTTCTATTAAAATATATTATATAATTAGAATAAATAATATAATAATATGAGTACTTTGCAAATATCAGATATTCAAAATCTTCAAAATAATTTAAATTCTACCATTAATAGTATTGATGATTCTTTTAATATTAATATGGATTCTAAAAATACATTATTAGCAGAAAAACAACAAAGACAAATTGAACAACAAGCTGAAATTGAAGATAAAACAAATCTTATTTTAACACGTTCTCGTATGTTGCAAATCGCAGAAGAAAGAAATATGTATAAGAAAAAAATTATATTTACATTATTAGCTGTTATATTATTAATTTTAATTATAACTCTAACTACATATGTATTCTTTGCTAAACAAGTTAAAAAATAAAAAAATAATAAATAATAAATTAACACTTTTTTCATAATATTTTTAAATAAATTATTTAAAAAAAAAGATTATTTAAATTAGAGATATATCTATATTATTATGGCAACTCCAGAACTAACAGATGAAAAAAGAATAGATAATTTAAATGATATTAATAATAAATTATTATTAAAATATGATAATAATTTTAATACATTATATGATAAAAGTACTGAGTTAAACAAAGGTATAATGAATAAAGAAGAATTAATAACACAAAACTTAGATTATTCAAATGCTCAAGACCAAACTATTAGTATTTTACAATATACTATTTTTTTAGTTATTATTTATTTTATTTTATTTACTTTACATGCAATGCAAAAAATAACAACTAAAATATTAATGATTGGATTTATTTTTATTTTAATTATTTATGTTTTTACCGTTTATTATAATGTTATTTATAATAGACAAAAATCATTGGCTTTATTATCAGCTGCTACTGGTAAATCTATTATTCAAACTATAGCAAATACTATAGCTGATAAGAAAGGATATCAATGTCCATCAGATTGTGATCAAAATTCTGGAGTTGATGATCAATTAATTCAATCTGCAGGAACTAATCCTATTTTAGATAAACAATCTTCAAGTAATGTTTGGTTAGAAGGTGATAAATCAATGAATTTTTATAATTATGAAAATTATTATCCTTCTGATCCTAAACAAGATAATGCTATGGCAGATAATTATTCTGGATTTGAACCTAAACCATTCTTCAGAGGTATAAATGCCGATGGAGCAACATATTATCATTGTAAAATGAAAGTAAATTATGGAGATAATACTGGAGTACCTATGAAAGGACAATCAGAAATATTTACAACTATACCTTGCAATCAAATGAATGGTTTTATGAGTGCTGATGGAGAATTTAGTAAATTTATTTGTAGTAATTCTAGTACAATAACAGATTTTTACACAAAAGATGATAAAGGTAAAATAACTGTTGATATGGATAAATGTAATGGAATAGTATAAATAAATAATTATATTAATATTTTTTATTTTTTAAGTTAAATATTTTCATACTTAAAGAAAATATATCTTAATAAAAAAAATATCTATTTTAATTAGAATTAACAAAATAATAATAAATGAGTTATCCACAAATATCACAAAAAAAAATTGATAAAATATATAAACCTAATTTAAATGATTTAATTAAAACAGGAAATAATATTAATTTAAATTTAAATGCTCTAAAATACGACCATTTTACTAATCAAAACTTGTATGAACAATTTGCTACATATGAAAATCCTAATGTTAGGACTATAATGAGTCAAAATAGTTCATTATCAACTAATAATTCAAATATGAATGATGAATTAATAACTGCTAATTTGAATAGAGAAATAAGTTTAAAAACTGAAGAATTAACTCAATTAGAAAATCAAGATTTATCAAATCAATTAAAACAACTTCAAGGTTTACAAACAACTATCTTTTCTAAAGAAAGATTGATTGAAGATAATATGTATGAAGCTGAAAGAAATGCAACTAATATTCGTGTATTATCTGGTTCAATTATTTTCGGTGTTTTATTCTTTGTTTTAATCTATGTTTATGGAATTCAAACATTAGGAGCTCCTTTAGTAAGAACTATTGGTATCGCTTTAGTAGTTATTTATATATTATTTATTTTTTATCAATATAATATTTTTTATTTAAAAGATTCAATTGGTATGTTAATATCATTTAAATTTTTATCTAATATTGGTGCTAAAATTGATGCTAAAACTAAAGAAATTAATAAGAGAGCTACAGATATGACTTATGATTTATGGGTTCAAAATCATTGTAGTTGTCCTACTGATTATGATCTTAATTCAGGAGAAGATGAAGAAGATAATAGTTGGGAAACTGGTATATCTGGTTCTGGATTATCAGGTGAAACTGAAGTACCAGGAGTATATTATCAAGATGGTTCTGCACCAAATCAATTATTAGTACCAACTAATTCATTATCTAATTCAGGAACATATAAAGATAAAATCACTTATTCAGATTATAGTAAAAATTATGATTATGGAACTAATCCTATATTAGATGATAATAATAGATCTCCTGTAGATGGAAAATTAGTAGGACATAGTGTATATACTAATGGTTTATAAACTAATAAAAATAAATAATAAATAATAAATAATAATTTTTTGAATAAATATTTTTTATAAAAATTAAATAAAAAATAAAAATATGATAAAAATAAAAAGAGAAAAAAGAAAAATCTATTAATAATAGAGGTTAAATTAAATAAAATAAAATGATGAATTTTCCAAATCCAAAAGATCCACAAACTGTTCAAGTTAGAATTTGTAATGAAGATAATGATTGTGGAAAAGGTAATTTATGTTCATTTAATGATGAAAAATTAGTTCATCAATGTATACCAGAAGATAAAAAATTATTATATCAAGGATGTTTAAATACTTCTAAATATAATGAATATTCAAAGATTAATTTTGATAATAAAAATAAACAATCAAAATTTAAATTTGAAAAAATTGATTCAAAATCAAGTGAAGACCATGATAATATTAAAAGTTGTATTGATTTTACAAGACGTCAAAAAAATAAGAATGGTTTTCATTATAATTATATGATTTTTAAAAATAAAAAAAATGCTTTTGTTGACCCTAACACTATTAATCTTTATTTAAAATGTGATAATGAAGTTTTAATGGCAATGCCCTCTAAAGACTTTTTTAATATGAAATGTTCAGAAGACCAAAAACATTGTGTTTTAATACCAAATAAAACATTTAAATCTTTTGTTCAAAGTAATACTAAAACTTGTGGTGGTAAATTTTCATTAGATGTTGAATATGCTTGTGAAAATGAAGATTTACAAAATAAATTTAATGTAAAATTTAATCCTAAAAAATTAGATGAATTAAAAATTGAATTAAATTGTCCTGTTAATTTGGATGATAGTCGTTTTCAATCTCAATGTACTGCAGCTTATTTTGATACTGATAATTCAAACCCTGATAATTTTAAATTTATGGATTTATTAGATAAAAATGTTAAAGCTGAAGATTGTGTTCAACCAGTTTATAAAGTACCTAGAATTGTTAATGATATTGATATTTATAAACAATTAATGACAAAGAAAAAAGAAGATGAAGTTTTAGATTATAATAAAATGTTAGATGATAAAGAAGATGAATTAAATCGTATAAGAGCAGAAAAATTAAAGATTAAATATAAAATTAATACTGGTAAAGATTTAGATTATGATGATGCTCGTAGAATGGTTGAATTTAATAAAACTGAATACTTTCAATCCGGTTCTGAAAAACAATGTCTCTGGAAAATTCATGAACACAAACATCCTTTAGGTGAATATATTGAAGAAAATGATATTAGACAATATGCTACTCAAGTTCAAGGAAATTATCATTTAATTGAAGAAGCTAAACAAAAAGCATGTGAATTAAATGCTCATCGATTCATATGGTTTTCTAATACTTATCCATTAGAAAGTATGAGAAATGAATTATATGTTTTTACACCTAAACAATGGGATAATGTTAGAGAAAAATTTAGTATTGATGATATTAAAAAATGGAAAAAAGTATCAAATGTATATGTTGGTGAACCTACTACAGAAACAGATATTTACAAAGAAAAATTCTTCGATGCTCAATCTGAATTAAATCAAACTTTATCAGATAATTATAATCTATTTGTTAAATTTTATCAAGATAATGTTGAAAAAACTGATGATAAATTAAATAATAATGAAAATACTATTAATGAATTAGATGATAAAATAACTACTATGACACAAAAGATTAAAATGAATCAAATTGAAAGTGATGTTAATAATGAATTTTTAAAAATTTTATTAATTGTTTTTGTTGTTTTAGTTTTCTGTTCTATCGCTTATTATGTTTATAAAAGAAATCATTCTTAGTAGTTAATAAAAATCTTCTTTTTTGGTTAAAAGAATTATTTATTTTTTTTAAATTGAATTATTTATTTTTTTAAATTGAATTATTTATTTTTTTAAATTGAATTATTTATTTTTTTAAATTGAATTATTTATTTTTTTAAATTGAATTATTTATTTTTTTTTTTTAATTGAATTATTTATTTTTAATTAAATTATTATTTTTAATGTTTAATTTATTTTTATAATTTATTTTTAAATATTTTTTCTTTTTTTGCGATCCTTTTTTACTTTTTTATAAAAAGAAAAAAAGATCTAAAAAGAAAAAAGGTTTCTAATATGATTTATCTAATAAATATCTTTGAGTTTTTTGTACATGTGCTTTAATTTGATTCCATTCTGTTGGATTATAAATAACATGATTTCTGATTCTTGTATTAATACTCGATGAATTAGTCCAAATCATTTTTTTTATTTCTTCAATATCTAAATCAGGATATTTTTTAATAATTAAATCACAAAAGTTAGCATGACAATGAAAATCAATAGCACTTAAATCCCATTCATCTAATTCTAATTCTTTAACTGAAAAGAATGATATAGGTCTTACTTCTGTATCATCTACTTTAATGTTATTATTAGTTGAAAATCTATCATACCATACTTTTGCATATTGTTCAAACATTTCCATATCACAATTCATACCTCCATAAGCTACTCTTAAATTCAAAGAATATAAATATGAACATTCTGTATTATTTAATTTATTATATTCTTGAATATCATCAATTAATTTAGATTTATTAGCATCTTGACTATATTGAATAATATCTTTATTATTAATTTTAGTTAATATATATATAACTCCTAAAATATATTCATACATATATTTTTTCATTTTAAATTCTGTTGATGATACTGCTACTAATAACCACATTAAAGTAGTAAATGATTTATGCATTTTAGCATCTTCTATCATAATAATAGGAAGTCTTCTTAATAAATCAACTGCATCTAATTTTAAAATATGAACTGCAGATGAGAGAGCTAAATTATCATCTTGTTTTCTAATATTCTTTTGAAAATGTGACTTTAAATTATGTACATTTTTATATTTTGTTTCATGTGGTAAAAAGAACTTCTTTTCTTGTAAATCTGGAAAATTACCACATAAATAAAATGTATGATTCTTTCTAACTTGATTCCATTTAACTTCTTCAATAAAATTAACATCACTTGGACATTCATCTAACCATTGTGCTTCTGTTGTAGGTACATATTTATCAGTCCATTTAAGATAAAAATATCTTTTAATATTAACAGGTGTTCCATCATTTTTATAACTTTGAAAATATGTAAATAGTGTTTTCTGATTTTTACTTAATCTACTCATTTTATTATTTTTTAATTCTATTTATTTATTTATAATTCGTATCTTTATACTAAATTTTATATAAAAAATTATTTAAACTACCATCAAAATCACTTTTTTTTTTATTGTACTAATTTATTTTTAATTAAGTTTTAATTAAAAATTATTATCAAAAATATTATTTTTATATTCATTTAATCAAAAATCCTAAGCATTATAGTTCAAAAAATGTTTTCTACAGACTGCTTCATAAACATCATCACTTCCTACTAGAATAGTTTGTTCATCAGCAGTAATTCTTTTTGAAAAATGTGCTTTTGTACCATCTCCACATTTCTTGCAAAGTGCATTTAATTTTCTCACCTTCTCTGCATGTGGAATTAACTTTAGAACATCTCCAAATGGTAATTTTCTTGCATCACCATCTAGACCTGCAGCTACAACACATTTTCCTCTATAATCAATCCAATCAACAATACTATCATAAGCATCACTGAAAAATTGAAGTTCTTCAATAACAATAACATCTGCTTTTTTAAAATGCTCAATATTTTCTTCTTTTTGAATATCTTCTAATTTTTCAAGTACAATACATTCGTCAATAGAATCTTTATTATGTGTTGTTAATGACGAAGAACCATAACGATTATTAAATACGTGATTAATAACTAAAACATTTTTTCCAAGACATTTAAATCTATTAATTAATCTAATTAATTCTGTGCTTTTACCTGCATACATAGGACCGATGATTAACTCTAACGAACCTTCGCCCATTTTATATCCAATATTGTTATATCTATTCATCTTCTTTTTTCTTTATATTGATTTTAAACGAATTTTAAATTATTTTATATTTAATAATTTTCATTTTTTTATTGTATTTTTACGTTAATATTTTTTATAATAATTATTATTTAACGTAAATTCAATAAAAAAACATGAAAAAAAATATATAAAAATTAAATAATTATGAATTTAAATTATATACTTTATCGATAGATGAATATCGAACAAAATTTTTGGGAACATTATGATTTCACAGAATATAATCCGCCTAATAATGAAATAAGTGATTCAATTTTTGAATGGCAGAATAATACGTATGCAGAAAGATTGAATAAACTTTTAGAAAATAATAAAATTGATGATAATAATAATTATTATGTTGTTGAGATTAATAAATATAATGTTAAAGGATACTACAATCTAAAATATATTAAATTATATTTTAGTATTATTAGAATTGAAAAAAAAAATACTTGTTATTTAAATTATTATATTGATACACCTTTTAAGAAATATAGTTTTAAAATGTGCTATCCTAGAATGTTAGCATGTTTATATGCAGTTAATTCATTATTTTTCTTTAATATTGAATATTTTTATTTATATATTAAGAATTCTTATGAAATTGCACAAAAACATAATTTGAAATGTGTTATTAAACCTCAAAGTGATAATAGTGAATGTCTTGACAAACACTTATCTATTCGATTTTATTATACTAAAGAAGATTATGTTCTATTTAGAGGTACATTTACACAACCAAACTACTATTTTGATTTAAGCAATTTTATTCCATCTGAACTTTATGATGATTATGATGAAAAAAAACATATTTCAACTGATGAACTTTTAATAAGATTAAAAAGTTATGATACAAATTTTTCATTATATGAATATATTAAATATCATGACAGAGAAAATTTTAGAGAAATTGATGAAGATGATGCTGAAGAGAATAAGTCTGAAGAAGCTGATGAAGATATTGCTGAAGAAGATGGTTCAGAAGATACTGAGTCTGAATATGCTGAAGATTTTACATTTGAAATAGATGATGTCGAAGAAGCTGAAGAAGAAGATTCTGAAGATGGTGAGTCTGAAGAAGATACTGAGTCGGAAGATGGTGAGTCTGAAGATGGTGAGTCTGAAGATGGTGAGACTGAAGATGGTGAGTCTGAAGAAGATGAGACTGAAGATGGTGAGTCTGAAGAAGGTGAGTCTGAAGAAGATGAGACTGAAGATGGTGAGTCTGAAGATGGTGAGTCTGAAGATAGTGAGTCTAAAGAAAGTAAAAAACCGAATTATCATAATATTGAAGAAGGTAATTATCATGAATTGGAACCATATTTTGACCCGGTAATTTTTACTTATGTCTCATCTAATACAAGTATTAGTACAAAGAAGTACTTAATAAAAGAGAATAAATATAATAGTGATTATTTTGAAGATGTTAGTATTCAAACTTTTATGTGTATACCTCATCATTTTAACGATTTAATTAATAAAATGGAAAAAATTGTTATGAATGAGATTATTTCACATTATTCGAAGCAATTTGATAAAAGTAAAGATTTTCAAATATTTTCAAATATTATTGATTTTCTCTAAGTACTAATTTAAATAATTTATAATTTAAAAAATAATAAAAAATAATAAATAATAAATAATAATTAAACATTTAAAGAAGATTGACGTCTCACTGACGGCAAAAGATTTTGCCATTGGCGCTTTAGCACCGACCCATCTTTCTGCTCCTAAGGGAGCTACGAAAGATGAGATGTATTAGGATTAAATTTAGGTTTGATACACATAATAAAGTTATAAAAAGTTAATTGGAGAACAAGATACATATAAAAGAAGTCAGTTAAATAATAATTTTGCATAAAATTAAAAGTACTATTTTTATTATAATTATTTTGTATATTTTTAAGTTCTTGGTTAATATTTGAATATCTTAAAACAATAAATCTAACTTGTTCTGCGAAAGGGAAGTTATATTCAAGATTTTTCGAATTGAAAATAATTAATAAATGTCTTAATATTTTATCTGAGATAATTTTATCAAATTTGTTAAACATTATTTTAAATGTATTAACTCTATTCAAATAATTTATATTTGATGATATCTTATTAATTAATCCTTGTAAGATTTTACCACAGTATTCAGAATATATAATAACCGGATTCTTTATATTTACTTTTTGTTGAGGTGTTTTGGATGCATTAATATTAGCTCCTCCATAAGCCATACCATATCTAGATTGTTGAATTGGTGATGCAGTTTGTATTTGTGATTTATTTGAATAAGAAGAAGAAGATGAAGATGATGAAGTAGTTTGAGGTTGATTAGAAAAATTAAAACGATTGACGAGAGGTCCTAAAGATAAAGAATCAGCATTTAAATTTTTAACAGACGATTCATTCATTTTTGGTACTAAAGAAGCGATATCAAGAGAAAAAGCAGCTAAAATACTATCTTGTTCATTAAAATATCTTTCTTTTTCTTTATAATATTCAATTAAACGAGGTACTAAAACTTTTTTAAAATTATCCATTGTTCTTTTAACTCTTAAACGATAACGTTTCAATCCTGATTTTGTTCTATTTTCCATTTCTGGACGGTTTGCACGACGATTCATAATTGGTTCAATATCTAATAATTTTTGCATGGTACTATAAAGTGTATCAATCTTAAAAAATTTTAATGAAGGGTCTTCTGATGTAGTTAATTTATCTTTCTTTTTAATTAAATTATCAGAAAGTTTATAAACACGAGCATAAATTGTAAATATATTAAAAATATTTTCTATTAAAACTTTCATTTTATCAACTACAAACTCATTAGCATCTTGAGCGATTGATTGATTTAATTGTTTTAAGGTATTGATACTTTGAGTCAAAAATGTTTGTTTATCTTGAAGTATATTTTTTTTTTGTTCAGCTAATGTTTTCTGAATTTCTAAGTCTTTATGTCTTTCTAATTTTGGTCTTAATTGTTCATTATATTCATCTATTTTTTCTTGTCTTATTGGAATTAATAATTTATCTTGTTCTATTTTTGATAATTTTCGATTATTTGAAGAAAGATAACTACTAGTTATTTCATTATTAATATTTTTAATTTTATTTTTTAAATTTTCAATTTCTCTATTTAATGGTTCTAATTCTTTTTGAATTGTTCCGGGTAAATTATTTAAATCAGGAAGTTGTTGTTGAATTTCATTTAAATCAGATTCAAATTCTTTAATTTTATTTTTAATAACATCAGATATTGATTTAAAATATGTTCGAATGTTACTAAAACTAGTACTTACATTATTTTTAAATTCATCGCGCTTAGTTTTATCAATTTCATTAATACTTTTACAAGGTTCAAAATCATTTTTATCTCCAATTAAAACAAAAATACATTTTAATTCTTTACATTTTATACTTAATAATAAATCAAACCATTTATTAATAAAATTAAATGTTGTATTTTTGTTCTTATTAATTCTATTCAAATTTTTAAAAGATTCTTTAATTGCATTTATTTTTTCAATTAATTCTTTTCTATTTTTAATTTGAACATCTATATTTTTCTTTTTTGTTTCTAACTGAGTTTTTAAATCTTCATCTTTTTTCATTAAAATATCAATATATTCTGATAATGATTTAAGGAATGAATCAACAGATGAATTTTCTGACCTTAATAAAATTGATATTTGTTGTATTTCTTGAATAAATTCATTTATTTTATTAGATTCAGAATTATTACTTTTAATATTTAATAAAGAATCTTGATTAGAAGATAAATTTTTAAAATAAGTTTGAAAATATAAAAATTGTATTTCATCTAATAATTTCATTATTGTATTTAATTGACTTCTAAAATTACTTTGTCCTGATTTAATTCCTGAATTAAATGTAGTAAATTTATTAAGATTTTCTAAATCATTATTCATTGACATTATTAAAGAATTTAAACTTGAAAATGTTAATTCTTTTTGTTCATTTTTATTAGAATTTAAATTTATAGTTCTAATTTTTTCGACTAAAGGATTTGTTTTAGAAGTTTCAAAATACTTATCAAATTCTGTAGTATTTATAAAAATACTATTTAATTTAGTTATTAATTGTTTAATTTTTGTCTCCAATGTTTTTTCATTATTATATTTTTTATCTAATATTCTTTTCATAACAACCATAAAATCATTTATATTTTGCATAATATTATTTGTATCATTACCATAACTTTTAATACTTTCTACTATATCTCCAAAATCTTTAATTAATTGTGTCATATTATTATCTGTTTTTTTATCAGCATTCATTTTTAATAATTCATTAATAGAAATAATATTAGGATTATCATGTGCATAATCATATTGTGTCATTCTATAAAAATCATCATAAGTACTTAAAAAATCAAAAGTATAATTTTGTCTTAAAAAGAAAGAAGAATAAATTTTAGAATAAAGTATATAAAGTTCAGGAAGAATATACATTTGAGAAATTTGTCTTTGAGCTATTTTGTAACTAGTTGGTTGATATTCACTTCTTTGAATATTAATGTTAATTAAAGCATTTTCTAAACTTCTCTCTTCAAAACTTTTATAATCTTCAATAAATGAATTAAAATTTAAAGAATTTGATGTCTCATTCAAACTATTTGAACTTCTTGATGTTCCTATTGTTGCAACATTTGAAGAAGCATTAGAACCATTATTAGAACCATTATTAGAACCATTATTAATAGCAAGAACAGAATTATTAGAAGATATAATTTTAGGTTTATTTAGAATAGGAAAATTATAAATTTTTGGATTATTAATAGAAGTCATAATATATTAAATAAATATCTCTAATATAAAAAAATATAAAAAATAAAATAATTTTATTAAAAATCATTTTGAATACTCATTATTTAAAAAAATAAATATTTGAGAGATTATTTAGAGATTCATTTAGAGATTCATTTAGAGTGATTTTCCTAAATCACTATCAAATTCATTTAGAGTGATTTTCCTAAATCACTCTCAAATTTTTCATAATTAGTTAATAATTCAAAAATATCTTTATCAGATAATACATATTCATTTGATTTTTTTGCCATATTATTTATTTGATTTTGAAAATTTTCTAATTCTATCATTATATTTTTTCTTTCATCTTCTTTTTTTTTATAATAATATATTTGAAGTATTATTATTATAAAAAATACAATTATTAAAACTATAAAACTAATTGTAAACCATTTATTATTTAAATCAAACATAACAATTTATCTTTAATACCTATATTTATATAATAATTTATTATTTTTTATAAAATATACTTTTAAATTTTATTTTTCTTTCATTTTCTTTAAATTGAATTTATTTACGTATATAATAAAATATTAAATTAAAAATAATTAATTAAATTTAAACGTAAATATTAGCTAAATAGGTAATATATTATTAACGTATAATTTTTAATTAATTATTAATTAAATAAAATTTAATTAAAAATATAAGAAAAAAAATAGAAAAAATATTAAAAAATATTAAAAATATGCTAAAATTTAGTTTACGATATATGATAATAAATTTAATTAAATAAAAAAGTGATTTTTTTTATTTTCAAATAAAAAAGAATTTGAAAAAAAATAGATATATATTGATTAGAACAAAAAGAATGGAAAACGAAAATTTAGAAACAGATAATTTACAAGAAAATGAGAATACTACCAATAATGATGGTGAATATGATATTTACAAATTTTTAAATGAACGTCGTGTTGAAAAAGGATTGAGTTTTACTCATTTATCAATGGGTTTTGGAAAAGCAGCAGGTAGTTTTTTCATTAGAACAAGCGAACTTGATACTTTTTATGAACTTTATGAGAAAGCTTTATTTAAAGATGAACCTTTATATATGGTTGAAAAACACGAAGAACATGGACCAGTAGTTATTGATTTTGATTTTAATTATGAATTTGATGTTCACGAAAGACTTCATACATATGAACATGTTGAAAAAATCGTAGAATTATACACAAAAGAAATTTGTGATTTATTTAAAATTGAGAAAACTGACCGTAGATTACATGCATTTGTTTTTGAACGGGCAAAATGTTATAGACCTCAAGGTAAGGGAGTAGTAAAAGATGGTATTCATATTATGTATCCATTTATTATTACAACACCTGACCATCAATATTATATCAGAACAAATATTTTAACGAAGATTGCACCGATTATTGCGGATTTACCACTTAAGAATCAAACAGCAGGAGATGTTGTTGATAAATCGGTAATTTACAGTAATGGATGGATGATGTTTGGTTCAAGAAAACCAAAATGTGATACATACAATTTAAAGTATATTTTTGATGGAAATAATGATAGATTATCGATTAAAGATTATTATTTTGGAACAAATGATTTACCAAGATTTTTTAGTATTAGAAATAAGAGACAAAGTGATATTTTGGAGATTAGAGAAGATAAGAAAGAATCATTTGATAAATTTGAGAAGAAGAAAAAAGCAGCAGCAACAACTGCATCCACAACAAAATTGAAATTAAAGAGTGGTGGTCCTATTAATTATGATTTACCACAAATTGGAGAAATGGTTAATATTCTCTCTGTAGAAAGAGCTGAAAATTATACTCAATGGATGGAAGTTGGTTGGTGTTTACATAACATTGATAAAAATTCACAGGATTTACTTGATATTTGGGTTGATTTTAGTAGAAAATCAAGTAAATTTAAAGAGGGAGAATGTGAAAAAGAGTGGGAGAAAATGAAGAATGATGGATTAAACATTGGTTCTTTATACTACTGGGCTAAACTTGATAATTATGAAGAATATTGTAAAATCATGGATAGAGATATTAATCGAGTATTAAATAAATCGATTGACCAAGTCACTAATAATGATATTGCAGAAGTTTTATATAAGATTTATAGATATGAATTTAAATATTCGAATGGAGAATGGTTTATGTTTAGAAATCACTTATGGCATCCTATGAAGGAAGCTATGGAATTAAGACAAAAGATATCAACAGAATTAGTTAAAAAATATGCTAAATTAATTTCAGATTTAAATCAAATTGCTGCTTCAGATAATCCTGATATTACAGAAGAAGATAAAGAAGAAGCAAAAAAGAAATCAAAGAAAGGTTTAGATTTAATTAATAAATTAAAAACAACATCATTTAAAGAGAGTTTAATGAAAGAATGCAAAGAGTTCTTTTATGACAAAGAATTCTTTAATAAATTAGATTCAAATCCTTATTTAATTGGATTTACTAATGGTATTTATGATTTACAGAAAATGGAGTTAAGAGATGGACGTCCAGATGATTATGTTATGATGTGTACTGATATTGAAAAGATAGATTTCACAAAAGAACATGAACATTGGGATAATATGCATTTATTCTTATCTACTGTTTTTGTGGATACAGATGTTAAAAATTATTTCCTCACTTATTTAGCTTCTTGTTTACAAGGTGTTAATAATGAAGAAAAATTCAGAATTTGGACAGGTACAGGTGGTAATGGTAAATCAAAAATTATTGAATTATTCGTTTTCGCTTTCGGTCCTTACACAAATAAACTACCTATTACATTAATTACTGGAAAACGTGCAGCATCAAATGCTTGTACTCCCGAGATTTTACAATCGAAGGGTAAACGTTTCTGTTATATGGAAGAACCCGATGAAGGTGAGAAAATGAATGTAGGTTTAATGAAAGAATTTACAGGTGGTGATAAAATTAAAGCAAGAGGTCTTAATAAAGACCCAATTGAATTTAAACCACAATTTAAAATGGCTTTACTTTGTAATGAAATGCCTGAAGTACCTCCAAATGATAGAGGTACATGGCGTCGTATGGAAGTCATTGAATTTAAATCAAAATTCGTTGAGAATCCGAGAGATGCAAATGAATTCCCACTTGATACAACTTTGAGTGAAAAATTACCTACATGGAAAGAATTATTTATGGCTTTATTGATCGATGTTTATTATTTGAACTATAAAGAAAATGGTATTATTGTACCTAATGAAGTTAAGAAATATACACTTGATTATCAAAAGCAGTGTGATAATTACATTGACTTTATTATTCAAGCTGTTGAAGATACTAAAGATAAATCTGATTTAGTTTCTATTAATGAACTACATGATGAATTTAAAGAATGGTATATTGAAGAACATAATGACCATAAAGCACCTGCTAAAAAAGAATTTAAGAATTATTTAGTAAAGAGATATGGTAAAGATAGAATCAGTCAAAGTGGTAAAGAGATTAGATCGATGAGATTTAAACCGGATTATCAAAAGAGAAGTGATAGAAATTTAACAGTTGTTCAAGCACCACCTCCTAATACTGAAAAAACAGGTATGGGAGTAGTTATTTAGAATTATTTTAATAGAAAAGCGTTAATGCGATTAAAATAATATATAATTTATAATAAGAAAATTTAGATAAATTAAATAAAATGGTACAAGCTATTATTAATTTAGTATCACATACATTTTTATCTGGTTTAGCAGTTGTTGGAGCAGGTACGATTGTTTATAAAATAGGTAAATTCATTGAAAAATATGAAAGTGAAGATGAAGATTCATATAAAAAAGCATTCGATCATTTAATGGTTAATAGCGTTGAAGAATTTAATTTTACAATTGATTCATTAAAGACAATTGTTAAATCATCAACAAAAGCCACATTTTTATTATCGGATATTGTGACGGGAAATAAAGTAATTCAAAAAGATAAACAAGGTAAAATTATTATAAGTGAAAAATCAAAATTATATAATAAATATGAAGATACTATAAGTGAATTAAATGATAAAGTTAAAGAATATCAAAAAGAATTAGAAAGAGTTAAAAAAGCACAAGAATTATCTAAAAATAAAAATATTAAAATGAATATTAAAACAAAATATTCAGATAATGATGATAATGATAATAAATTCAATTTTACAACTTCAGATGATGATAATGATAATGATGAAAATAGAGAATCAAGTATAATAGAAGAAAATGATGAAAATGAAGAAAATGATTCAGATGAAGAATTTGTTATGGAAGAAAATAAATAAAAATTATTATTAAGTATATATTTTTTTTTTTAATTATTATTTTTTTAATAGATAATAATATATTTAAAAGATGGATTCAACAGATAATTTAGCTCAATCTTTCCTTTTTGGTTTAGTTTTTTGTTCTTTAATTAGTGATGTTTTTGTTGTTATTAATAGTGTTAAAAATAATGAAGATATAAAAAATAAATATAATTATATTAAAGATGTTTTTAATGCTGTTACTTCCTTTTCAATGAATAAATGTGATATTCAAAATGATGGTTCTATCATTATCAATAATAAAGTTGATAATATTAAAAATAATAAAAAATCATTTTCTGAAAAAAAAATTGAGACACAAAAAAAAACATCAAATTTCACTGATAATAATTTAAAAGAAAGTTCTGATGTTTTTAAAAATTTAAGTGAATTTAAAGACTCTAATAATTTTGATTCTGAAAATACAAATAACAATATTCATTCAGATAATAATACAATTTATATTATTGAAAATCAATCTAAAAAAGTCAAAGATTTAAATAAACTAAAAGAAGATGATTTAAATGAACTAAAAGAAGTTAAAGAACTCAAAGTACCCAAAGAACAAAAAGAACTTAAAGAATTAAAAAAATTAAAAGAAAATAAAGAAGAAAAAAAGAAAAAAGACCATAAAGAATCTAAAGAATATAAAGAACATAAAGAATCTAAAGAACATAAAGAATCTAAAGAATTAAAAGAGCAAATCCATAAAATCAAAAAAAAAATATAAAAGTACAAATAGAGATTAATTAATAATAAATAATAAATGAATGAACAATTATCATTAATAGATTATATAAAAAAAAGATATAAAATAGAAAATATCGAGGATTATTCAACATTTATAATTATAGCTATAATGGTGACAATATTGATATATTTATCATTACAATTTCCTGTTTTTCAAACATTTATAGTAGTTTTTGTTATAATATTATTTGCATCATATTTTATAAATCAATATTATAAAATGAAGTATGAAAAACAGATAGAACTAATAAATGAAAAATTTAAAAAAATGAAAAATCAAATTGAAGAGATACTTAAATCAACTAAAACAGATTAAATAATGATTAATGATTAATACAATTTTCTTATTTTTATATTTTTAGTATCTTTAACATGATATAAAGATTTATTTTTTGTTTGATGATCATAAAATGATATTAAATGGTCATTTTTAAAATTTTGTTCCTTTAAAAAATTTTTTATAATTTTATCTGAAGATTCTTTTTTCATATTTAAATCTTTTACTATAAATTTTTTATTTTTAAATTCAATTGTATATTTATTTATTTTATTTTTATTTTTTTTACCTCCATTCAACGGTTTAACATTTGTATTAACTGTATCAAATTGTGTATTTGCATTAGATTGAGCCATATTTTGTTGTATATTTGACATATTTTTACCTCCAGGAGAATTAGGGTCTGGTTGTATGACTATTTTTTGATTTGTTTGAGTTTGTTGTAAAGGAAGTGGTATAAAATCATAATCTGATAAATTTGTAGAAGAAGTAGATGTTGACATAAATAATTTATATTACCTTCTATATAATATAAATATATTTTTTTTATTAAAAAATAATAATTAAATTTTAAATTATTTTATTTAATTTGATTAAGTTCTTCTTTATATTTACCTACTGTATTAACAAATTTATATTCAACTTTTTTACCATTTCTATAAATTACTTTTGGTTCTGATAATTTATTTCTTTTACCTAAATATTTATATAATTTATTTGTGCGTTTATTTACTATAGTAAATACGATAAAATCATTACTATTTGTTTTTATATTACTTAATTTTGCCAATTTAGAAAATGCTTTTTGAGCTGCTCTTTTTGGAGATGAACCTGTAAATTCACCATATAATTTATTTTTTGTTGGATAATCTAATATAGAATAAGTATCTTTATTTGATTTTATTTTTATAGATGATTGATTTGATTGGTTTATTTGGTTTGATTGAATTGTATTTTTTTGTTGATTATTTAATTTATTATTTTTTCTAAATATTCCCATTAAATTATTAATCATTGTTTTTAGTTCTATATTATCTTACTATATTTTTATAAATTTATAAAAATATATTATTTACAAAAAATGATTAAAAACTCCTAAATAATCAAAATAAATTTTGTTCTAAGTATTTATAAACACCTCTAATTCACTACATCACTCATGGTTCCCGTTGGGTGCTGAGTGATAATCAAAAAGAGCATCTTTAAATAAAGAGCTAATCAATTTTTGATGAAAGTGAGTGGATTAGAATATATTTTATATCAGTTTTAATTATTATTTAAATCAAATAAATAAAACGTCATTCCAAATATATTAATATTTATATATTATAATACAAAATTTAATAATCTTTTGACCATTTAGGAGCGCTTCCTCACCCACCTATTTTTTCAAGTGAATTTTTTGTTTTATTTTTTTTACCACCTTTAACATTTTTAGGTTTAGGTGATTTTGCCGATAATGTTGAATTTGTAGAAGTAGTTGAACTAACTGATACATCATCATCAATTGAATTTTTAGTTTTATTATTTGAAGATAATAATTTAACAACTGAACGCATTGTAAATTTAATTCCTGCTCTTTCAGCTTCTTTTTGTTCTTTTTCACTTAATTTTTTCCATGAACCAATATAAGGTCCAAATATTTTTTTCTTAGAATCTTGAGTTGTTTCTTGAATTGTAAAAGTTGATTTGCATTTCAATTTATTTTCTCCACTTAAATTACGATGATGACATAAAGATTTAAATAATTTTTTAGCAGCTGATAAAGGTGAACCAGCATTACTAATTTTTACATATCCAATATTAAGTTCTTTTTTATCAGCTTCAATAAGTTTAAAATGTCTTACTTTTGAATCAGAAGATAAAGAGGAAGAAGAATTAGAAGAAGAAGAATTAGAAGAAGAATTTGAATTAGTTGATACAGAATTATCACTTCCACCATATTTATTTATAAAGTTTTCAAGTTTTAAAAGGTCAGATTGAAAAGTTTTTTGTGTATATTTTTTTGTCATTTCTATACTATTTATTTATATATTTTTTTATATTCATTTTTTCATAAATATTTTTTTATATTTATTATATTTATTATAAAAAAAATTAATAAAGCGCTAAAGCCCTCAGTACTTACTCATTATTATATACAATGTCATTATTATAAGTATTATTAATAATATTAATTCTTTATTATTATTATTAGTATTATTAATAAATGTTTCTTTAATTGCAACTTGTGATGTGGTTTGAGAATTTAGTGTATTATTTTGTACACTTTGTAAAGATTCTTTTTGTAAAGTTGATACTGATACTACTTGAGCAGGATTTCCTTGAGGTACAAATACACCATTTTTTAATTGCATTTGTCCAGTCGGGTTAAATCCAGCTATAGAATTCATAATAGCTAATTCTTTTTTTTCTTTATCAGATAAAGTTATAGTATTCATTATAAAATAATTATTTTTATTCTATAATTTACAAAGAAAATAGAAAATATTATTATTATTATTTATTAATTAAATTTTTTTTCGATTTCATCAATATTCATTTTACTTCTTTCTTTTCTAAAAACAACTGTTTCATATCCTCCTACAATTTGTTTTCCTTCTTTAATTTTTTCAGTATAAAATATTTTAAAATATTTTCTCAATATTATTGTATATATCTCATTTGGTTCTGGTATATAAAATTCTGTTATTTTAATTCTTTTTTTACCATTGTCTAATACTATTTTATCATAATATAAGTATGAATTATCTTTATTTTTTTCTGTATTCTTTAAATAATAACAATCATGTGCAAAATCTTTTAAATATGTAAAACCATGTAAATTATTTTTATCATCCAAAAAATGTGTTGAATAATATCTACAACCTAATGTAAATTTATTAGAATTATATATTGGTACAATTAAAAATCCTTGTTCTGCTAACCAATAATTACAATTTTCAATTATTTTATTTATCTCTTCATTATTATTATAATATAATGTTCTTTCATCTAATAATATATGTGAAAATTCACCTTTTTTAAATAATTTCTTATCTTTTAAATCTCCATGTATATATTTACATTCCGGATGAATTGATTGTGCTTTTAATAACATATTAGCTGATTTATCAACACATATTATATTATCATATTTTTTCTTTAATATACTTCCAGTTTTATTTACACCGCATCCTCCAATCATTATTCTTATTAAAGATTTATCTTTAATATTTTTTAAACATTTATCTTCCATTACTTCAATTATATTTTTACTATCCATATTATCATTATATATATTTTCATATAAATCTACAAATTCTTTATCATAAAAATCAACTATATCGCTACTATCTTGTTTTCCACCCATTCTTTCTTCATAATTTTCAATTATATCACTACATTTTAAAGAATTACAATGTAAAAGACTAAAAACAACAATTACAAAAAATATTGTTGCGCCTATTGTAAATAATATTTCTAATTCCATTTTTTTTAATTATATATTCCCTACAATTTTATATTATTTTTTATTTATAATCTTTAGCGCTTAAATTATAATTATAAATATCTAAAACTAAAATTATTATTTCATTTATTAAATTATTTATAGCTCTATTATCATTATGTACTCTTTCATAATAATAATTTATATCTTTTTCTGTTATATTATTTGTCTTATTTAAATTATGATTAACTGAAAAAATATGATATTGTAAATATTTTGTTTTATTATTATTATTATTATCATAAATATTTTCTTTTGAAGATTCACGAATATATAATCTTAATCTAATTTCATCTTCAAACATATATAATAAACCATCGTCCATTTTTTTGAAGTATTCTAATATGTATATTCTTCCTGTTGCTTCCTTCGAAAATCTTAAACCTTCTTTTTTACTATTTCTTGTAAATCCAATTAAAATATTATCTTCTTCAAATAAATGATTAACATATGAAAATGAATCATTATTTTTTGTATAAGGTTCTATTATTGTCGTAAAATATGATGATATTGAATCAAACATTTTATTTATTATTTTATATATTTATTTATTTTTTTTTAAATTTAAAAAATCAATTTAAAGAAAATAAATAAGTTTAAAAAAAATTAAAAAGAGTTTAAAAAAAATAAAAAAAAACTATATAAATAATAGTTAAAAATAATAAAAATGGAAAATTCAGAGGTTATTTTAGAAAATGTTAAAAAACTTATTAGTTTTTGTTTAAAAAAAGAAAATACTAAATTAAGAAGTCAAAATATGGATGAATATAAACAATTGTGTATGAGAACTTTTACTGATATTCATCAAAAATATCCTACATTATTTTTTAAAATTGTTGAAGAACCTTCATCTTTTCCTATTTATCGTCTTGAAGAGATGTTACAAATGAAAAAAAAAATTGAAAATAATGAATCTACTGAAGAAGAAGAATCTAAAAAATTAGGTCAACAATATTATGATGAATTTGTTAAACATCGTTTACCTCCTAAATAAAATATTGAAAAATATTTAAAAAATAAAAATAATCTTTTATTGATTATATGGTACATCATATTTTTTGCACCATTCTATAGCATTTTTAATTTGTGTATTTACTAATTCATCATATTCTTCTTTTGATGGTTTTTGATAAGCTAATTTTATAGTATTTTGAAGATAAAATTTTTGATGTTCTAAATATTTATTATTATAATCATTTAAAGAATTAATAAAATAAGATGGTACTTTTATACCTAATAAATCAAATGTTTCATCTTCATTAATTAATTTATTAGTTAAAGAATCTTGATATAATTTAATTAAATATATTAAATAATCTTTATCTTCTGAACTTAATAAATCTTTATATTGTATACATACTAAATATTTTTCAGAATTAGCTGGTCTAGAAGTGTCTGGTTTAAAAAAATAAATTTCTTCAAAATGTAAAGACATAAAATATAAAATTTTTATCATTGGTGCAGTAAATAAATCAAAAACTTTACATACAAAAGAACCATGTTTTTTTAAAATATTTAAAGCTAGAAAACATTCAGAAAATATTATTTGACATGAATTTATTTCTTGACCATTAAAATCAGCTGAATAATCAAAACCTCCATCTGCCGTCACTATAGAAGCTTTATTTTTATTAAAATTTTTTATAAAAGATTTTACATCACTCGAATAATATAAATTTCCATAATCAATTTTAAATTGATTCGTATTATTTAATAATTTTTTCATTTTACTCCAATCAGGCACATATTCATTAGTGGGTTTTAATGTTATACCATAAAATATATCTTTTGAAAATCTATTATAATTTTTTAATTGAATATTACGATAATTATAGGATGCTTCCATAAATCCACCTGGACCTTCAGCTAAATGACCAAAAATTAAATTATCAGTCACATTTAATTTTTCAAAAATTTTAGATGAAAAATTATAATATATTTCCCACATCTTAAAATAAGAACGACTGATAGGTTGATAAATTGCTATACTTTCTTTTCTTTTTTTTTTATTAAAAGATGTATAAATTAATTCATAAGGATTTCCTATTTTTTTTATTTTATCCCATTCATGAGAGTTTTCTAATTTATCTATCTTTTCTTTTTCAAATGTGATATCTTCATAATATTTTTTGAATATTAATATTTTTCTTTTTTCTATTTTATTTAATGATATATTTAATATATTTAAGTTATTATTATTATTTTCAGATTTTAATTTAAAATTCATTTTTTATATTTTACACTATATTATATATTTTATTATCTTTAAATTGATTTAACTTAAAAAAAATGAATATATTTAAATATAGAAAAATTAATTAAAAAAATATTTATATATGACTTCAAAAAAACAAAATAACAAAACTAAAAATAAAAAAAGTTTTGATAATGATTTAGAATTTAAACAACCTCTTCAAGCTCTTATTATTTTAAATAATGATATTGATACTTTTTATCCATTAACAGAAGATAAACCAAAAGAATTAATACCAATAATAAATACTTGTATGATACAATATACAATAGATAATTTAATAGAATCTGGTGTTGAAGAAGTATATTTTGTATTAGCATATAAAAAAAAAAATTATTCAAATCAATCAAATGAATCTAATGAATTTAATGAATCGAATGAATCAACTGATTCAATTGAGTCAAATGAATTATATGAAAATAAAAAAAATAGGAAAATAAAAGAATATTTAGAGGAGTTTGAATGGGATATAAGTGTAAAATATATTGAATTTTATATTGAAGAACAATTTATTAATGAATTACAAATATTGAGAAAAATTGAAAAAAAAAATATAATAAAATCAGACCCATTCATTTTGATTAGTAGTGATGTTATATCTAATTTTTCTTTAAAACATGTTATTAATTTACATAAACAACGTATAAAAGAAAAAAAAGATTGTATGATGACTCTTTGTTTTCAAAAAGTAAAAGAATATTCAAATAAAAAATCATTATTAGATCAAACTAAAATATGTTTAAATGAAGATAATCAAGTATTATATTATAAAAATGATTTATTTCAAAGTGAATTTAATAATTTTAATTTTGGTAAAGGTACTTGTTATGAAAATATAATTGATTGTCATATTGATATTTGTTCTCTTTCTTTTTTAATTAGAATTTCTGATGAATTTGATTATAAAAGTTTAAGAGAAGATTTTATTATTTCGGAAGTATCAAATGTTGATTTTGGTAGAAAAGTTTATGGTTATTTAATCAATGATGCAAAATATTATACTGTTAAAGTTTTAGACCCAAAAGTTTATCATAAAGTTTCGATGGATATAATAAATAATAAAATTAAAGGTTATAATATAATTGACAATAAGTTTTATTCAGAAAATGATGAATACAAAGAATTCGATTCTAATGTTTATATTGAAAAAAGTGCAAAAATAGAAAAATCAGTTATAATACATTCTTCTTCTATTATAGGTTCAAATACAATAATAGGTAAAAAAAGTTCTATAACAAATTGTATAATTGGAAACAATTGTATAATTGGTGAAAATATTGAATTAATAAATACACATATTTTTGATAATACAATTCTTGAAAATAATATAAAAATTTTTCATAGTATTATTGGTGAAAAATGTATTATTAAAAATAATAGTATTATTGAAAAAGGTTCATTAATTGGTGATAATGTTATATTAAATACGAATTCTTTAATAAAAGAATTTTCAAGAATATCAAAAAATAATTACAATGATTTTAATATTATTAATGATAATGACAATGATAAAATAAATTTAATAAATATAAAAGAAAAAAATAATTTAGTAAAAAATTTATCATTTCGAAAAGTTTTATCTATTGGTAGTATATATGATGATTCAAAAGAATTATTTATTAATTTAAATGAACAAAAAAATAATATTGATATTAAAAATGATTTAAAACGATTATCAATCAGTTCTAAAGAGGAACTAAAACTGATATCGGATGAATTAAATGATTATTCAGAATATATAAATAATAAATCTTCAGATGAATCTTCTGATGAATATTTTGTAGAACAAATAATTGAATTTTTATCTGAAAATAAAAAAAATATGTTATTAGAATTAAAATGTTATTTATTAGCTGAAAATAAAACAAAAATTGATTGTTTAGAATCCTTAATGATTTATATATGGAATGAAAATAATAATAATAATGATTTAGTAAAAATAGCATTACAATATAAAAAATTTATTGATAAAAATATTGATTTTTTTAAATTTTTCTTTGATGATGAAAATGTTAAAAAATACTTTATTAAAGATATTCTTGAAAATACTAAATGGTATAATAATAATTATGAATTTTTCTTTTATTTAATAAAAATATTTTATGATAATGATTTAATTGAAAATAAATCTATTATGAATTGGATAAAAAAAAGAAAAATAAAATCAAATAAAATTTTTGAAAATAAAAAAGTTATTGAATTTGTTGAATGGTTTTTAGATGATGATTCAGATGATGATGATGATTCAGATAATAATGATTCAGTTGATGATGATTCAGATGATGATTCAGATGATGATAATAATGATTCAGATTATAATTTTGATTCTGATAATTTAAAGTATTCAAGTTCAAGTTCAAATGAAAGTTTAAAAGAAGATAATTTAGATTATTCACCGGGATTATATTTAGATTTAGATTCTGATGATTAATTTTTACCTGATAATCCTAAAATACGAACGAATAAGTTGATTAAATCTAATATAATATCAATACTTTCGAATGGATAATTTGGATAATTGAAAATATTAGATTCTTTACATGTTTTACTTCTAATTTTCAATGTTTGAGTATCAAATGATATAAATATAGAGAATAAAACAATAACAAAATAAGACAAATATTTATTAAATTCTGTAAATTTATAATCTTTATTAACAACTTTATATATTAAATATATAATTTCAACAATTATAACAGACAATAAAGCTACAAATAATCCGACTCCTAATATTCCATATGTTGATTCAAAAAATTTAGGAAAAAGATATACTACTAATGTCATTATAAAGAATATACAAGCTACAATCATCAATGTACGATTAATATATGGTTTATATTGAGGTAAACTTATCATAGGATAAATCATAATAGAGAATCCAATAATTAAGAATATCCAAATAATATGATTGAGAATAATATTTTTAGATGTTCTAACATAAGCAAAGGCAAAAATTAATATTAAAGTTAAAATAAATGATAAAATAGTAGTATAAAAGTTAAAATTAATATTATAATATTCAAATGCATAAGTAAATAAACCTAATAAAATAACACCTAAACCAATATATAAATAACTATTAACAATAAAATTATTGCAAGTTGGTGAACCATTTTTAAAAGCAAAATTAAATATTAATAAACATAAAATAAAAATGAAAAATGCATAAATAAAGAATTGTTGAGGGTCTTTATTTTGAAAAAATTCAAATAAAGAATTATTCATCGTTTTATTATTTCTTTACTATTTAATAATATTAAAAAATATTATTAATTTTTAAAAAACCCATTTTTCTTTTAATTAAAAGAAAAATCCGTTTACGGCAAAAAGAAAAATGATATTCAAATTAAAAAATAATTAAATTTTATTCTTTATTTATTTAAATGTTTAATAAAAATGTTTAATAAAAGGAAGAGCTTAATGAAAATGTATATCACTCTTGACTATTTTTGGGTTCAAGAGTGATAATTGTTTTTCTTAAAAAGGAAAACGTATTCATTTTTTCTTTTTCCGTGAAAGGTTTCTTTTATTCGTTTGGATCAAATTCATCCATATTATCTGATTCATATTCTTCTCCTGATGAACTATCTTCCTCTATTATTTCTTCTTTATCTGTTTCTTCACCTTTATCATTCATATATTCAATTGTTACTTTTTTCTTATTTTCTGAATTAGTTGTTGGTGCTTCTAATTCATTAATAGCTTTATTTTTATTTGCTAAATTTTCAAACATATTATTTTGTGGTGGTGTATTTCTTGGTACAACATTTATTTTTGATTTTTCTAATGAATTATTTATCTTTGTTGCTACCTTCTTCAATACTTCTGAAGCTACATTATTAGCTAATTTATCCACAACTTTATTTGCTGTTTCTTTTAATTCTTCTTCTTCTTCAGGTACTACAGATACTTCACTTCCTAAAGGTTTTCCTGATTCTACTTCAGTTGCTATAATACTTTGTTGTGTTTCATCATCTGTTATAGCATAATCAACAGTTGATTTTTGTCCATCAATTTCATCTTCAATCTTTTTCTTTTTTTCCATCATAACTAAAAGATTTTGAAGTAAATAATCTGGAGCATTCTTTACTTTTTTATAAACAAATGCATTACTAAAACAACTAAATTCTTTCTCACCTTGTGATATTTTCTTTAAATTTTCTTTTTGTCTTTCTAATTCATAATTATCAAAACCATCAATCTCATCACTCGTTTCTAAATCTTCATAAAAATCAGAGAATGGTTTAATCCATATCTTCTCAAATCCATACTCTCTCATCATTCTATCAAAAAATGGAAAGCTTACTAAATATTCCGGATGTGGATTACCAATCGAACCAACTAATACATCTATCTGTTGTCCTAATATAGATTTCTTTTCATCAAATACTAATTTCTTAGTATATTTTTTCTCTATTTTCCATATTACTTCACCATTATCTTTAGTACCTGATATAACCTTTTTACCTTTTAATGCTTCATTAATTCTTTGTCCATCAAAAGTAGTTCCTATCACGAATCCACCAATCTTTAAATTATCACTCATATTCTGTAAACAACTTCTTAAACTTATCTCATCTTTAAATAAATAATGTATACAAAACATAAATGACATTGTATCAAACAAATATTTTGTTTTTATATACTGTTTCATATATGTTTTATCTGCATCTGTTGTACCACATGCATATTCTGGAAAAATTAATTTACCTGAATCTCCTCTCATAAAGAAAGCTTTCTGTGGTTTAACCGGTAATTGTTTAAATAATTCTTGTGCTTTTTTAACATTTGCATAATCAACATCTATACCAATTAGTTCATAATATTTTGCTTTTCCTATCTTATTCATATCAACACCTTTACCTGAACACATATCTAATATTTTACCTTTTGGTATTTGTGATTTTGATTGAATTGCCGGTGAAGTTATATAATATAAAATATATTTAATAAAATGATTGTGGAAATCTTGATATGCTAAACGTTTAGCTCTAAAATTTTCATTATTATCATTTATTCCTGCAAAATATGGTTGAGCAGATTCGATTGTTCCTGATTCAGTATCTGATACTGGTACTTCTCCAGAGAATAGATTTTCTTCTGTCACTGGATATAAAATAGCATTAAATACATCTATAGCTACTTTTTCATTATTCGCTATTTTTTTACCTGCCTTATATAATAAAGTTTTATCTTTACGATTTCTCATTGGTTTCCATCTAAAACCTTCTTCTTCTTCAGGGTCATATGCAAATTCAACTACTGTATCATCTTCAATAAATTCTTCTGTTTTTTGCAATTCATCATATGCTGTCATTTTATCTGAATCATTAATTACAACATTTGCTAAATTAAATGCTGATGCTGATTGTGAATTATATAAATTAGGATTTGGATTAAATTCAACTGCAATAGGTACTTTTTTACGATTTCCTGTATCTTTAAAACTACCTACATATAATCTCACTGTTTTATATTGTTTTAATTCTTCTTCCCTCTTTCCTTCTGGAGTTGTTCTTAATTTTGTATAAGGAAGTTTAATATCTTGACCATTATCATTCTTTATTGTTTTAATTAAAAAATCAATTGTATTTAATTTAGGAGGTTTCCATTTTAATAAATGTTGCCATGTACCTCCTCTTTCTGGATACTTCTCATTTATTGGTGTAAAAATTATACCATCCGATTTAAACTTTTCTAAATTTCTTTGTTCCCATAATGTTTTTATTTTATTAAATACTGGTTTTGTATCTCTCCCTTTATCAAATATTAAAAATTCATATTTCTTCTTCTTGAATGGTATACAATTTTTCTCATCAAAGAAATTAGCCATTTTTCTTGTATCTGATTTATAAAAGAATTCTCGCGATATTAATCTCGAATTCTTTTTCATTTCACTTTTCTCTTTATCACTTTTTATATTTATTAATACATCATTTCTTACATCACGACCTTTCTCAAATAATACATCATACATATAAAATTCACGACCTTCACCTACTTGTACTAATTCTCCTTCTATTAATGTTCTTGTCCATGATTTATCTTGATAACCCGTATCTATAACTCTAAAATTACCATCTATTAAAAATATTTTACCATCTTCTTCTTCATCTTCTGAATCTAAAACATATAAAAAATTTCTTTCACCATCAGCTTTTAATGTTATTGCATAATTAGAATATATATTTATTTTTGTTTCACTCTTTATTAAATTATGTCTATGAAAAGTTACTGGATTTGCTGCTATATAATCTGGTTCACCATTAAACATTTTACATTTTGTTGTTTTTTCATATCCTTCTATTACCTTTTTTATTAAACTTTGTTTTAATATCATATCACTATTTTGCAAAGTTGATAAAATTATTGTTGAATATAATACAAATTTATTTGCTATTTCTATATCAGATGTTTTTGTATCTCTTCCTATAAATTCAATCTCTATTTCATATGAAGGTAAAGCTTTCATTGTACCTGATTCTTTAAAATTATTTCCAAATCCCATCTTTGTTGTTGTCAAATCTATTGAAAATAAATCATCATCTGTTCTAATTGAATATCTATTTTTCATTCGATAAATCTTTTGAACATCTTTTGTTTTTTCCTGATTTAATACCAAATTTTTATCATTCTTATTTATCTCATCTCCTGGTTTCTCTTTATTTAATGAAAAACGTATAGGATAATTCTCATCATCTATTCTATCTAACTTCTCTTTTTCTATAAATACCATTTTATCCTCTGATATACCATTAAAATTATTAAATAACCAATACTTTTTTACATTTTCTTCTCCTATTATACTTAAACGTGTTGTTTCACTATCACTCTGATTTGAATATGGAGTTTTTACCAATACATCTAAAATATTTATAGTTGTAAAATTTAATCCTAAACCATTGTTTTCCTTTTTATATGTAAGTTTTTTAAATACTCTTGAAAAACTTTGATAATCTATCTCCATACCTTTGAAATTTTTACCTGCTATTCTTGCTTCTAACTCGAATGTAGGTTCTTCTTTAGCTTGATTTATAAAAGAACATAGTTTTTCGAAGGTTCTCTTTTCTAATTCCATTTTTTTAAAAATAATCTCTACTATCAATTAATATTATTATTTTAAGTATATTTTTAAACTTAAATTTAATTTTTAATTAATAATTATTTTATATTTTTTATAAATTTTTTTTAATTTTTATTATTTTTATTATTTTTATATTATCAATTTAGATATAAAACTAATATAATTGGTTAATATAAATTATTATTTATATTAATAAAAAAAAATATTTTCAATATACTCACTTTATATTATTATTATATCCATCTTTACATATTTAAAATATCATCAATTAATTCTGATTTTAATTTTTTAATCTGTTTTCCAGTCTTTTCTGATGCTTTTGTTAAAGATATTCCTAATTTATTTGCTAATAAACTCAAATCATCAATTTTCATTTTATTCAAATCTTTTTCAGAATATTTTTTATCAGTCTTTTTTGATTCTATTACCTTTTTATCATCTTCTAAAATATTATTTAAATTATTTTCATTATCAACATTGTTTTCATTATTATTATTATCATTATTATTATCATTATTATTATCATTATCTTCGTCTTCGGATTCAGATTCTTCATTATTAATAAAAAAATTAAACATATCTTCCATTTTCATATATCCCCAAATATTTTTTAATAAAGTTTCATGCTTTGAATATGTTAAAATAGATTCATTTTCATCATTTCTATGAACTATAGGATAATATAATTCATTCGAAAATAACATCATTAAATTAGGTACATATGCATTTAATTTACCTTTAAATTGTTTTGTGCAATAATATTGTGATTTATCATAATCAATTTCTCCTGTTGGTAAAATATGGAAAATATAAATATTAATTCCAAAATAATCTGATAAATACTGTTGAATTATATAAAAATTCTCAGGTTCAACTTTATTTATTAATGCATTGTTCAATGTTTTATAAAATAATTCTTTTTTAAACTTACGATTCCTATGATAATAAAATTTATTATAATTACCTTCTGTCTCTGCTGTTTTATTCATTTTCTTTAATAATACTTTAATTTCATATTCTCTATCTTTTTCATTTTTCAAAATAAATAATTCATCTAATATTGTTAAAATAGAATTCATAAATGTAAAAACATTATTACGATTATGATATTTTGTTTGAATAATTGCATATGATAAGAATAAATTCTTAAATAATGGTTCAAATGATTTTAATAACTTTTTATAAAATTGATTTTTATTATCATTCTCATTTTTATCAATATTAGAAGTAGAATTATCAATGTTAGAAGTAGAATTATCAATATTAATATTATTAATAATACTATTATCAATATGATAACTCTTCTTTTTAATTAATTCATTATTATTTACAATAGAACTAGAAGTTGTTGTTGAAGAAAATAAACTTTTAGTAAATAGTGATTTATTATTATTATTATTATTATTTTTCTGTGTTCCAACTTTTGTAAAATTTGATTTTATATATGAATTTTTATTTACCTCAAATAAAGATTCAGATTTATTAAATAAATAATTATAATCATTGTTTTTTTCATATTCTTCTCTCGATTCAAAAATTGAATCATCAATATATTTTTGCCCAATATTTAAATATTGAAGAATACCTTCAACTAATAACATACGGTTTAAATCAATCTTATTTGAATTTTCTGTTTCCATTTTTATTTTTAATTATATTAATTTATTAAAATTATTTTATATTCTTTTATTTTTTAATTAATTTTAATTTCAAACTTTCCATTTTTTCACTTTTTTTTTAATTACACTAAAATTTTTAATTAATATTTTATATAAATTATTAAATTAAATAAAAAAAATTATTCTTCATTATCACCTTCTTTTTCTTTCTCTTTTTCATTTTTCTTCTTTGATGATTGTCCTTCTTTTAATTCTTTGTATGATTTCAAAATTCTTGCTTTTGCACCTGTATATTTTATTTTTTTCTTTTTATTTATAAATTTATTCTCATCATTATCATCTTCATCTTCACTTGATAAATTTATTTCATAATTATATTCTTCTTCTGGTTCTGATAATACTTCCATATTTTTATTTTCTTGAATTTGATGAATAAAATTTTGATTAAAAATATAATTATTATAGTTTTCTTCATTTAATTTGTTTATATCTTTTATTCTTTCTCTTTCTATTTCTATCATTTCTTCTTGATCCTTTAATTCTTTTTTCTTTTCTTCAGTAAATTCTATAAATTTATATACTTTATTTATTACTTCTTCATCAACATTTGTTATATTTATAAATATACCATTCGTATTTTCAGAATAATTACAATTCTCATTTTTAAATATATTAAATATTTCTATTAACTCAAATCTATTTAAACTTTTTATTAAATCTTTTAACTTTTTTTTCTTATTTAATAAAGAATCATTATCATTTAAAAATAAACTTAAATTTTCATTTTTTTGTATAATTTCATTTTTTATATTGATATATTCTATATCAATACTCTCAATATTATTATCTTCAATATTATTTTCTATTAAATTATTTTTACATTTTTCAGTCACTATATAAGAACTAAACATATCATAAATATATATTATAAATCATTTACATATTTTTTTCTTATTTTATACGTGCTAATTTTGTTAAATATTATTTAAATTAATTTTTCATTAATCTTCATCACCACCAATATCATCATCACCATCATCTAAATCATCATCTTCGTCATCATCTTCTTCATATTCATCTTCATATTTATCAACACTTTGAGCATCATCATTTTTATTTGTTTCTACTAAAAATTCATTATCTTCTTGATTATCTAATTCATCATCTAAACTTTGTTCTTCTTCATCTTCAGAATTTTCTTCATCATCTTCTTCTGAGTCTGATATTTCAATATCATCAACATCTAAACTTTGTGCATCATCATCATCATCATCATGTGATTCTGATTGTGTCATTTTTTGCATTAAATTATTTTTAACTTCATCTTTCATTTCAATATTTTTAATTTTATTCTTCTTATTTTTAAATCCATTAATTCTTCCAGCTAATTCAATCTCTTTATCATTCAATGAAAACTTTTTAGATTCAATTTCTATTTTTACATTATCACCAACTTTTATTTTTAAAAAGTTTTCTAAATTATCTTCATGATTCTTTTTTGGAACAAATAATATTAAAGGTCCATTTACACATAATATACCAACTTTTGTCACCGATGATACTTTTGCATCAACTAACATTCCAATACTAGGATTACAAATATCAGCTGAAAATTTAACTTCATATGTGATATCACCTGTAAATCTACTTCCTTCTAAACGTCCAACACTTCTTATCAATATTTTAATACTTTCTGGACGAATATATCCTTCATCCATACATTTTCCTTCAATTTTATTTTGTAAATAATTTAAAATATATTTATCAAGATTTTCATTTAAATATTTAGGTTCAACTCTAACTTTCTTTTTTAATATACTGCGATAATAGATGTTTTCCATTTCTACTATTAATTTCTTTATATATTTTTTTTTAAATTAAAATTATATTCATTTAATTTATACTTTTTCACTTTTTTTTTTATTACACTAATTAATATTTAATTAATTATATTTATCAAAAATTCAACTTAAAATAAATTAATTTTTAAATAAAAAAATTAAAAATATAAATAATTAAAAAATAAATAATTAATTTAATTAAATATACTTAAAGAAAAATTGAAAAAATAAAATAATATAAATTAAATAGAATTATAAATAGAAAAATGTCTTCTATTGTTTTTTCAGTCCCTCCTTCAAATTCAAATAATAATATGTCCAATTCAATTGGTACATCTTTTTATAATTATACAGATGATATAAATAATTTTAATATGAATTCATATTTATCAGATAAAATTGAATCAGAAAAAATTAATACAGTATCAAAATTTTTAGAATTATATAAAGTTATTGAAGACGAAGATTTAAAAAAACCAATATTTAGTCAAACTGCTAAATTTAAAAAATTTCCTAATCATTTAAAGTATTATAAATATGCAAAATTTTCAAGAGAAAATGAAGGAAAGAAAAAATGGAGTGTTATTTGTCCAGAAAGTGAATCCGATAAAATCTTGTTATTTATTAACACATGTTTAAATAAAATAACTGATTTTAATTTTGATGTTGTTAATAAAGAATGGATTGACCAATTCTCTCAATTAGATAATCCTGATATATTTGAATTTATTTTTAATGGTATTTATGAAAAATGTCTTAATGACCGTAAACATCTTCATCTTTATTTAAATCTTGCTTATTCTACATGGAATAATGAAAATATTCATCGTTTAAGATATGAAATTATTAATTTAGACAATGATTATTTTGTTCAATTTAAATATCCTGAAAAAGAGTATGGATTTGAAAAAATGAATGAAGAAAAATCATTAGGTCCTTTTTCAAATGAATCAGATGCTCATAATGAAGCTTATCTATTAATGAATTTCAAGAGATATTTTGTTAATAAGATAGAAATGAAGTTTAAATCAAAAGATGTAAATTTTATTAATGAAAATGTTGATGATAATGTTTTTTTTGAGAAAAAAAGACAGATTATGGGATTAGTAGATATTTGTCTTAATATGTTTAAGGAAAAATTCATTCATATGGATATTCTTCATATAATGATATTGAATTTTTTCCATATTAGTTCGAATGAATTTGAACCAATTAATGAATTAGAAATTGAATGTATTCATCGAATGATTAAATTCTTATGTTTAAATAATAGTATTAATAAAAATAAATATCATATTTTTGAACAATTTATAACAATGTTCAAAGAGTATTTAAAGAATGAGAATTTATCATCAAGAACACAATTTTTTATTAATGAAATTGTAAATATTATTGACAATCCTAATAAATATTTAGTTGATAATAACTTAAATGAATGGAATGAGAAGGATTGTAAAATTAATATTATGAAATATATAAATTCTGGTAATATAAAAGCAATGAAAGAATACATTGAGACAAATCTTGTATTAGATGAACAAAAAGAAAAAATATATGAATATATATTAACAAAAATATTAGAAAAGAAGGAAATTAAAAGTGAATGGTCTACTTTAGTAGATTCAGCTATTGATAAAAATAAAATTATTTGGAATAAAGTATTTGATAAAATTATTAAAAATATTAAAGATTTATCATTAGATATCGATAATTTAATTGATAAATTAGAAAAAATTATTAAAGATTATAAAACATTTAGTACAAATACTGAATGGAAAGATATTCTTCAAAATCATCAATTTGAAGAATTTAAATTAAATGATGATGAAAATGATAGTGATAGTGATGATGATTTTAATTTTAGAAGATAATTAATTATTTTTATCAATATTATCAACAATATTTTCATCAATATTTTTATCAATATTTTTATCAATATTATCATCAATATTATTATCTATAAAACTTTCTAAAAATTCTTCACGAGTCCAAAAACATCTCTCAGGAAAGAGAGGAGAATATTTTTTACAATTTTGAATAAACCAATTTTTTTCATTTATCCATTCATCTTCTAATTCATGAATGGGTTCTAATTCAATCGTTCTTTTATTAAAATCAACACCAATATATAAAATTTTACAATCTAATTCTTTTCCAATATAATAATATCCACTTTTAATATCATTTACACATTTTCTAGTACCTTCAGGAGCGATAGCTAATAAATAATTATCTTTATGTTTTAAATGGTCTATTATTTGTTGAGTAGTACCTCTTTGTTTATTATCAACTTTTATAATATCTATTTTATTATCTAATTTTGATATTATTGGCATTGTTATCTCTTGAAAAGTTTTTTTCATAATAACTGTTATATTATATCTTTTACGGAAAAATATATAATAAATAAAATAACATATAAAAAAATCATGAATTGATGTATGACTTGATACTAAAATTAGTTTTGATGGAAAATTTTCTATTAATTCTGGTTTAATTTGAATTTTGAACTTAAAAAAACTTAATAATGATTCAAAAAATTTATATAAAAAATATTCATAATCTTTTGATAAATATAAATAACTTATACCAATTATAAAAAAATACATAAAGTTCTCAAATGTTAACATTTTTGTTTTTATTTTAATATTTTATATTATCTAATTATTTAAATAATTAAATGTTTACTTAAAAAAATTATCAAAAATTGTGATTATCTTCTAAATTCTATTTTTTTTATATTTTCTCTCTCTTTCTCATAGTTTCTATCATTTTGATTTTGAGGTGAATGTACTATTAATTTTTTATTTATTTTTTTATACTGCTCTTCCCACATTCTATCACTCTCTTGTTGTTTTCTTAATAATTCTTCCTCTTTTTGTTTTCTCATTCTCTCGAATTGTTGATATCTTATTGTATCTTCTTGTGTCGCATTATATGATATCTGTTCTCTATCTGACTTTAATTGATTTATATTTTTATATTCTTTATATTTCACTTTTGATGGATCTATTAATAATGTCTCTTCTAAATGGGCCTTTTTATAATCCGTATATGCTATTGAACTACTACCACTAAAATCACCCCCTCCATATTCTCCTAATGTTTTAAATCCTACATTAGCTGATACTAAAGCTTGTGGTTCTTGATATTCTATTAATTGGTCATTCCTTCTGTTTTTCTTTATATCGTCAAAATGAGCATTAAATATCTCTTTATTAAATTTATTTCCAAATAATTTTGAATCATCCGGTATTTCATTATCTTTTTGTTGATACATATGACCATATCCTTCATTTTCTTCATCAATATGATATTTCTGAAAAATATCATTAAATGTATTTATATCAAATTTATCTTTATTTATATAGATATTATGTACTCCTGAATCATTTATATCATCTTGATATTTCGTTTGTTTTACTTCTTGTTTAAATTTATTCTCATATTTATTATCCTCTTCACATTTATTTAATAAATAAACATATGCTTGTGTTATTAATTGAAATTGATGTGCATACTCTGGACCTGCTTTATCTGGATGATATTTCAATGCTAATTTTTTATATGCTTTCTTAACCTCTTTATCGTTTAAATTATGTTTTGATAAACCTAATATTTGATATGGATCATAATTCTCTTCAAATTCTTTTATTTTCTTCTTCAAAAAATCTTTCTTCTTATTCATGTATTCATCAAATTCTCTTCTTCTTCTTCTCTCTTCATCTTCAAATTGTACTCTCTCATCCTCTTGTTCTTTTTCATAATTCTCTATCTCTGTTTGAAAAGAATAAGGTGATAAATTAAAGTTTTCATAATCTCTTCTTACTATTAATGAATTATTATTATTATTTATTTGTTGTCTAACTGGTTCGGGTCTTGGTGAGTAAATTAAATCTCTACTATTGTTATTTATATTTGCTGCATACTGATTCTCAATTTGTTCTTTTTGAAAATTATTTCTCTCACTCATCATATCTTCCATTCTCCTTGTTGTCGTGTATTGATTATCATAATTACCTAAATTATTTTGATATTGTTGCATTTGTCTTTGTTGATAATTATCTCGATTTCCTCCTCTCATTTCAATTGGATTATTTATTTTATTCTGGTTAGATTGATATTGTTGCGAATAATATTTATTCATTGTTTGTTGTTCCAATTGTTTTTGTTGTTGATATTGTTGTTGTTGATATTGTTGTTGTTGATATTGTTGTTGTTGATATTGTTGTTGTTGATATTGTTGTTGCTGTAAATATTGTTGTTTTTTATATTGATCTTCCATTTGTTTTTTTCTTATCTGATATTGTTTCTCGTAGTCATAATTATCATTATTTGATGGTATAATAACATTTTGAGGATAATTAACATTTTGAGGATAATTATTAGAGTTATTATTTACTTTTTTAATGATTCGCTTATTTCTAACTGATTGTTCTTCTGATTGTTGGTTTCCCATTTTTAATAATTTATTTAAAATAAATTCTTTATTAATAAAAGAAAAAAATTAATATTTTTTAACTAAACAATTATCTTTATTATATTTTTATAAAATTTCAACCTTGATTTTATTAAAAAAATTATCCTCTTTAACAAAAACCCATACTTTTATTTCTCTTTCTTCATATAAATTATATTCTTTGTTATCATCATCTATTCTTAATTTTATTATCTGATTCTCTTCTAAGCTTTGCGCCTCTTTAATAAATTGTATCTTTTTTAATTTTGAATATCCATATCTATCATCTATAAAAATTTTCTCTTCTAATTCATAATCTGGTATATATACTTTTATATATTTTTCTGTTATTTCTGTTATAAATCCTTTTAATTGAGATTCTGCTTCTCCTTTCTTTATTTTAAATATATAATTCATTCTTTTACAATCTCTGTCTAGTTTTCTAGTTCTTTTCATAAATGAATTAATTTTTAATAAATCATATTTCTCTATATTTTTATTTAATAATAATAAATGTATATAAAAATCTACACTTCTTCTTATTGGTGATGTAAAATGTGTATATAAATTTAATCCTAACATTGAATGACCCATATATTCATCTTTATTATAATACTTATATTCTGCACTCTTCATTTCTTTTCTTTCCATATATTTAAATAAACCATGTTCCTCTAAAAACTTATTCTCATTCAATTCTTTATTATTACCATAACAAACTCTTAATATTGTTCTACTTGAATCTTCTAAATTATTTACTAAATATTCTGCTACTTTTTCATTTGTTCGTATCATCCATAATTCTACAAATTTATGTGAATCTAATTCTTTTAAACCAAATATTTCCTTCGTCTTTTTATACATATTCTTCATCTCTATGTCTCCTCCTTTAAACTTCTTCCCTATCATTATATCAACTTCATCATATGTATAATTTTTTCTATTTTTAACTTTACTCTCTTTCCAATAATAATTTTTTAATTCAGTTCCTTCATACTCATATATTATACTTATTGACCATCTTACTTTATCTTTAATTAATGAACAAAAATTATCTGCCAATTCATTTGGTAAAAGATTATATTTTTTATGTGGTAAATAGACTGTACTTATTCTTTCTGTTAATATTTTAATCCAATCTTCATATTTATCAAAGTATTTTGTTGGTGATGCTATATGTATTCCAATTTCGTATTTGTTTTTCTCAATATCAATCTCTTTATAGTGAAAAGCATCATCTATATCTATACAACCTTCCGGATCTATACTATATATTTCATAATCATATTCTTCATTATTATTTTGATTCTCATCAGATTTAATTTTTAATAATTCATTCTCTCCTAATTTCCATTTATTATAATTTAATTCATGATAATATCTCAACATCTCATATTCATTCTCTTCTTCTCCTACTTTACCCAAATATTCAATTATCTGACCATGTGGTAAACGCTGTTTCTCTGTCCATTCTTTAAATTCAATTACAACATATATTTTATGTTTTTCTTTTTTCGACGAAGCTACATAAAATTGAGAATACTTTGAATTCAATGGTTTAAATAAATAATATGGATTTCCTGAACTATTAGTTCCGTATTGTGTTATTGAATCCATGTACAAAATACCTACTATTTTTTTATTATTCCTCTTTTTAATATTTATAACTTCATTATTTAATATATATACTTCATCACCATATATCGCTCTATTATTAATTAAACCTTCCTGTTTCTCATATAATTCTATTTTTAAATTATTTTTTTCTTCTTCATTTATATTATCAATATCAATAAATCCTTTATGATAATTCATTTTTTATAACTTTATTTAATCTTTATTATTTTATCTTTTATTTTTTAAGTATTTTATTTTATACTTAAAATTATTTAAAAATATTATTTATTTAAAATATTATTTATTTCTTTTGTTCTCGCTTCATCTTTTTCTCTTCCATTTCACTTACTTTAAGTGTTACAAGTTTCTCAAGAGAATCAGCAATACGAGTCATATCTTTTCTAATAAGTCTTACATTCTTAAGATTCTCATTTACTCCAATGAGTTCATTATGTAAGAGATTAATATAATCTAGAATTGTGTTTCCTTCCTCATCTTCAAAGAAAGAATAAATACCTTTGTAAATATCATTATCTGATAAATCAATTTCATATTCTCCTTCTTCATCACTAGATTCTTCTTCGCTTGAATCTTCTGATGTTCCTGATTTAGTTGAACCAGATTGTGATGAACCTGATTGAGATTCATTTTCAGAATCTGATTCTTGAACACTAATATCTTCTTCCTCTTCTGGGCGGGCTTTAATAAGTTCTTCAGACATTTTTATCTTTAATCTTTATTTAACATTTATATTAATTTTTATAAAATCTAACGAACATTTTTTTTCTTTATTTTCATTTATTTTCATTTATAAATATTAAATTAATTATATTTGACTTTATAAAAAAAATAAAAATTATTATAATTATTATAATTATTATTATATAATTTATATTCATATCTAAATTATCAAAAAAATAATTCGTCTTTGATTTTATTTTATTATATATTGTTAATTCATAATCTTTTTTATTTATTTTGAATACGTTTTCTATCTCACTAATCCAGGAAAAACGATTATCACTCAGCTCTAGGCGCTTTGCTTTAGAGCCATGAGTGATATATTCTTTTTGTTCTAATTCATAATCATTATTATCATTTTCTTTTTTTATTTCCATAAAAATATTTTTCTTTAAGTACATTTTTAATTTAATTAATTAAATCATTAATTTAAAAAAAGGAAAAAAATAAATATTATTTGCGCTATAATTGATAAATTTTAAAAATTAAAAATAGTATTCATAAAATATTTTAAAATAGAAGATAATAATTGCTACAATAACCATTAATAATAATAACATAATGAATTTTCTTCTTTTAATAGTATCAATCGATTGTCCAACAGGTATAAGATTAGGGTCAATATTTTGAATTTGGAAGAATCCAGGTTTTAAAAAATAAAGGATAAGTATAATAAAAATATATAATAAAAATAATTTTGAAAGTTCCATTTTAAAAATAATATATTCTCTAATAATTTATTAAATAATAATTATCTGAAAATATTCTTATAAAAAAATATACTTTTATTTTAGATTTAAATACTTTATTAATATGAATTTTAAAAAATCTTATTTACTTATTTTTGTTTTGTTTTTACTTTTATTCATCTTTTATTATATTAATAATTATACTTTAAAAAATAATAATATAAAAGAACATTATTTAACTTATTTTTTGCCTTATTATGATAATGATAAAAATGAGATTCAAAAGTTTTATGAAAATGATGATATTAAACGTTTAAATTATAAAAAATATTTTATTTATAAACCTTTTAATTTTGGTTTTATTGTTAATCAACAAAATGAGACTGTTGATCAATTATCAAAAGTATTATTAGCGAAAAGTAAAATTGAGACTGTTAATAAAATACCTTTTAAAGATTATAAAACTTTAATTCATAATTTAAATATTAATAAAATACAATTATCTTTATTATCTCTTCCTATTGTATCTTATTTTACTTATAATAAAGAATTAGAAAATGAATTTAATAATATTAAATACATCTTAAAAGTTTATAAAAAATATCTTTATATTCTTACTAAAAAATCTTATAAAATTAATTCTTTAAGAGATTTACCTTATAAAATTAAAATTGGTGTTATAAAAGATAATATTGTTAAAGGAAGTATTATTGTTAATGATTTATTAACTTATTTAGGACATAAAGAAGGTCAAGATTTTACTTATAAAGAATATAATAATAAATTTGAATTATTTAATGCTTTTAATGATAATCAAGTACATCTTATTTTTTATAATGGATATTTTCCAGATGAGACTCTTAAAGATTTTACAACACGACATGCTCGTGAAGGATTAATACTTTTACCTTTTGAAGTACCAAATGAAGAAGTTTTTTTCCAAAATTATTATCAATATAATCATAAATATATAGATTTGAATTTGATATCACAATCATATTTACCTGTATCTTTTGGAAAATATACATTTTCAAGATTTAAACCTGATATGAAAATGTTAACATATGATGAATATTTAGTCACTAATAGAATGGTTAAAGATGATGATATTTATGATATTATTAAAACTTATTTCAATGTTATACCTCTTCTTAATCAATATCCTCAAATTCAAGGAGATCCATTATCATCTGTTTCTCTTGAAGAGACAGGTTTACCAATTCAATTTCATAATGGTGCTTATAAATTTTATGTTGAAAAAGGATATATAACTAATAATCCAAATCCAAATTGTAAATATTTGGTAGGTGTTATGGAGTGTACTGATAAAACATTAGCTGATAATAATTTAACTTATTATTAAAAATAAAAAATAAAAAATTAATAAGTATTTAGGATTATAAATTATGTTTTTTGATTAAGTGTAAAAGTGTATCCAACTGAACCATCTTTTAATATATTTTGATAAGTTAAAACTCTCTTATCATAATCTCCTACTACATTAATTTTACCAAAATTATAATCTAATAATAATGAACCAGGTACTTGATAAATATTTGGTGTATCTGGATCTGGAGTATTGACTGGTGATGACATAGGTGAATTTCTGAATTCAGTTATTGTGTATCCGTCGGCTGTTATAAATTGACTTACATCAGAATAATGACTATTAGCAGTTAAAAATATAACATTTTTAATTTTTAAATTATTAATAATGTCAATAATAACTTGTCTTTCAAATGGATAATCACTAAAAGTATCATTTCCGGGTGGTAAGAAAGGTTTACCCACACTTATAAATATAAAACCATGTTTAAATGATTTTTTAGCAGAATATAAAGTTTGTGATAACCATTGAATTTGTTCTTTACCTAATAATGTTGAATTTATTTCACCTGGGTCTCTTTTAAAACTTTGATCATCTAATCCTATAAAAGTTAAATCATATCTAAACATACTCCAAATAATAGGTGATATTGGATTCATTGAATTATTTTCCCAAAATTTACTTAATATCTCTCTACATAAATATAATTGTGGACCACCTGATGTTTCATTACTAAATCCTAAATCATGGTCATCTGTTATTGCTGACCATGGTACAATACTCCAAGAATCTTTAAGTTGAGGAAAAGTATATAATTTTTTATAACGATTATATAAACCTAATTTACTATTATATTCAAATTCACCCGGATAAATATTATCTCCTAATAATAAATTTAAATTTGAATTTTTAGAATATTCTCTAAATTGAGTATATATTGAGTATGGAAAACCTTCTGGAGTTAATTCTTTGTCACCTGGTAAACGCATACAACTATTTATTAAAAAATTAAATTCAGGTACTTCTGCTACTTCTTTACCAGCCCAATATTTAGGTATATCAAATTTTAATTCAAAAATTGTATGACAATTTCCATGATAATTAGTTTTTAGAGTTAATTTTGTTTTTGTTTGAGGAGGACCTTTATAAAAATCATCAAATAAACTTACTAAAGAACCAAATCGAATTACTGTAGGTGTATTCCCTTCTATAATTTGTTTTGGTAGTTTTTCTTCTTTTATATTTTGAAAATTATCATCTTTCTTAGCGTTTTGCGTAGAAAGATGGGTCAGAGGGACGTCATCATAACTTATAAACATAGGATATACTTCAATATTTTTATATGTCCATATGACAATTTCTATACTTGTTGTTGTCATTAAAACTAAATAAGGTTCAATTTGTAAAAAATTTTCATTATAATATCCATTTAATAAATCTTTCATTTATTTATTTTTTTTCTAAATAATGTATTTATTATTTTTTCATTTATAATTAATTAATTTATAATAATTAGAGTTTAAATATGAAAAACAGTATTTCTCATACCAATCTTTGCAAATATCTCATCCCTAATATATGTTCTCCATCTCTCATTCAATGGCTCATCTGATGCATTATCTACCACAATAACCAATATGTTCATTGATTCTGAAAGAATAATCTGTTCAAAAATAGAAATATTATCTTTGTATTTAATAATTCCAAAGCGCTGAATGAGTCTATCTCGATCTGTTGTCTTCATCTTTTTCAAGATTTCAATGCGATCATGAATCTTATTATATGTATCGTAAAGCTCATCAAATAATGACCTGTCGCTAATTCTATAGCGAGTATCCTCAAGTAGCTGATTCATACCCCTCATTTTTTTAGTTTAAAACAACTAATAAATTTAATATTATATATAAAAATTAAATTTTATACATTTTTTTTTTCAAATTTTATTATTTTTAATTTACGTTATTCACATATTAATTGATTTTCACTATTTCTATAACATTTTTTTTCCATATAATGATTATATCTATCCTGATAGTCATCTTTAAACGCATAATCCGGACCACTTAAAAATGGATATTTTGTTTTATCGAATTGTTCTTCACAACAATCTTCTAATGGTGATACTAAATTCCATTCTTTTGATTTACAATTATAACATAAAG
>JACCEC012276671.1_pt1 | contig 60619 bp, 44 predicted proteins | sample 7450121 | NCBI WGS metagenome assembly JACCEC01 (sample SAMN15323455, study PRJNA562643) | freshwater metagenome | isolation source: river surface water | place: USA:Blue River Watershed | collected 2017-08-18
CGATGGAGCGTGCCGCATTTCCTCTCATCTTCCCCGTCAGCTATCTCACGTCCTCGTTTTCGACCCACTGGGATCTGGATGGGACGACAGCACTGGCGGGCGGAACCTATGCTCAAGGAACACTGCGCGGCTTCCGTTTGGCCAAAACCGGTGAGCTCCCCACGGCATCGCGCCAAGTCACCATGGTCATCGATCAGGGAGAACAGGACGGATTCCAAATTCCCGCCGGCCTTGGCTGGGCGACGGGCACCTTGAGCACATCCGGAAGCCTCGCCCTCAGTGGACAACTGGGCGATGCAAGGGCCTTCAGCAGGACGGTCAATCTGGGAGCCACAGGACAAGCAATCCTGTGGGTGAAGCCCTATCGCAACCTCAATTCGACGATGGGCGGCATCATTTCCCTGCGCGACACAGGCGTCGTGCCGCAAACATCCTACGCCCCGATCACAAACGGTCTCCGTTGGCAGCGTTTGGCAGACAATACGGAATTGTCCTACCAAAGTGGCTTTGGTCCCATCGCTGCCGACGCCATGGTGAATCCTTACCTCAAGCCAGTATCGGCGCTAGCGCTCGCCGCAAATCTTGAACTCACCAGCAATCAGTTCCGGAACGTGACTTTTGATGGAGGAGGCCTTCCCAACACCGAGCAATTCACCGCACTGCCGGAGCGGTTTGTCATGGACTCCTCATACAAACTCAACTCTGCAGCACTACCAGGCCGAGTGATGGCCTTGTGGCAAGGAGGAATCAGCGCCAGCAAGGGCACGTTCACCGGCACCATCGCACTCGATGCCAGCAACAGCGGCATTCTCAAGGGCAATGCGGGTGTGTCAGGTGTCGTCTTCCGCCGCAATGATCTCGAGACCGTGGGAGCAGGCTTGATCAAAATCCCCACCACAGGCGTCAAAGGCAGCTTCCGCACCGGGGCGTTTCTGATGGATCGATGATGCGTTCCGTGAGGAAGCGGTCGACGTGACCCACGGCTGCGCCGTGGGCTGAAATCAATCGTCCTGATAGGACGAGGAAGGCAGGCAAGTGACGAATCGATTCGAAAAATAGGCTTCTTCAGTCCCAACGGGACCATTCATCCTAGCCCACGGAGAAACCGTGGGTGTGCGTCTCGTAAAAAATCGCGTCCTCAAGGGACGCTTCATCGGCAAGCTCACCGTAATCAAGTGATTCGCTTCCATCAAACATGTTGCGATTTCCTGAGATCGGACGTCGTTCGATGAGGCGTCCCTTCAGGACGCTGGGATACGTGGGGAAATCATCACCCATGATTTCATCATGGGCTGAGATGAGCCGTCCCTTTGGGACGGGGTAATGGAGAGACAAGGAGACAAGGAGACAAGGAGACAAGGAGACATGGAGACATGGAGACATGGAGACGAGGAGATAGGGAGATAGGGAGATAGGGAGATGGGGGGATGGATCCTGTTGAGCGGGAGAATCTTTCTCGCCATTTTGGGATCGATTTGTGGCAAAGGGTCTACAACTAGGATTCCCTGTTGGTAAGACGATTTGCATGATAAAAATCATTTCACAAACCGTAACTATTCTCTAGAATCCCCCTTATGTCCGCACCTGAAGAAACCATTGCTTACTGCCACGCCTGTGGAACAGCGATGGATGTGAGTGATGTGGCACCTTTCAGCAATGTTGAGTGCCCATCCTGCCAGAAGCACACGCGGGTGAAGCGTGAGTTTGGTCCTTACACACTGCTCCGGCGGCATGCCATCGGCGGCATGAGCATGGTATTTGTGGGTCACGACAATACCTTGGATCGTGAGGTGGCCCTGAAAATTCTGAGTGAGGATTACAGTGCCGATGAAAAGCGCATCAGCTCGTTCGAGGAAGAAGCCCGCATTACCGCCGCGATTTCCCATCCGCACGTGGTGCGGGTTTTCAAAACCGGCAAAGCGTTCGGGCGATTTTACATCGCGATGGAATTGGTGGCCGGTGGGCATTTGGAACACCAGATCCGTGAGCGTGGTGCCCTGCCGGAAGCGGAATCCTTGCAATTGGCCATCGAGGTTGCCGAGGGATTGCGCGCCGCCCATACGGTGGGTCTGATCCACCGCGACATCAAGCCCGGCAATATCCTGTTAGACTCAGCGAGCAGCGCCAAGATCGTGGACTTTGGTCTGGCTCTCATGACCAAAGGTGGTGTGGCCAAACCTGACGAATTATGGGCCACGCCCTATTATGTGCCCCCTGAGACCATCGAGGGTCTTGAAGAAGATTATCGGGCGGATGTGTATGCCTTTGGCGCGACCTTTTACCACGTGCTGGCTGGGAAGCCGCCTTGCACGGAAACCAGCATGGTCACCACACAGCTGCGTGAAGCCAAAAGGCATGTGGTGCCACTGAGCATGGCGTGTCCGCATCTCACTCTGGAAACCTGTGCGGTGATCGAGTGTGCCATGGCCTACGATCCACAGGCGCGTTTTGTTTCCTATGATGAACTGATCGAATCACTCCATACAGCGCTGGTGGTGGTGAACGCCCGCGACAAAAACATCCGCAAGGGCATTGCACCTGAAGCCCGTCCCCCCGTCGCCGTGGCACTCACCCCAGCCGAACGGCGGCGCCAAGCCAAAAAATCCCGGCAAAAGAAAATCATGGTCGCACTCGCAGCCATCGCCGTTTGCGGTGTGCTGGGAACCGTGGCCTACAAGATGCTAAATCCCGAGGCTCCTGCTGTTCCCGTCGTCACAGTCACCACGACCGATGATCTGCCACCCGTGATCAGCGACCAGTCTGGAGTGGAAATTGGCGTTCTTTACCAAAAGGCACGCAAGGACCAACTGCAAGGAGATTACGATGCCGCTCATGCGGGATTTGTGAGTTTGCGAGATCATCCCAAAGCCCAAGAACCCACACGCACCTGGTGCGGATTCGAAGCCATGCTTTCATCATTGATGCATGGCAATTCGCAAGCAGCGCGCGATGATGCAAAGGCCTTGATCCAGCATCTTTCCCAAGAGTCAGCTCCTGAACCGATGCGCCGCCGCTTGAGCCCATGGTTGGCAAAAATCGAGGATCTTCCCGCCGTGACGAGTGCCCCCCCCACGGACAAACCGCAAACGGATCAGCTGCACTTGATGGCTTGCATGGCAGGCGCTTGCAAAAATTGGGAGCAAGGCAAGATCAACGAATCGCTACCACTGTTTCAGACCGTGTTGAATGCGACGATCAAAGACGAAAGTTCACTCATCGGTCTCTATCAGTCAAAGGCCAAAGCTTACCTCGCAGATGCGGAAGTTCTCAACAGCGAACGGCCGGAACCCATGCCCGCCACTGCTGGACAGTGCCGCGAAAAAGTCCGAGCTCTGGATGCCATCATCGAGAAACTGCAAACCAAAGGCCGTGCCAAATTCAATATCCGCGTCTGGCAGGTGCAACTCGAGCGTCATGCCAAACGACTCGAAGATCAACCCCATCCCACCAATCTGCCAAAGTCTTCCACCTTGGCAGAAAATCTCGGGGAAATTCTCAAGTTGTGCGGATCATACCGCTACTTGGAAGCCGTGGAAATGACAAAAAAATCCACTCCGGCCAATCCTGCGGAGGAAGTCAAACGCGCGGCATTTCTCAGTCTCTGCGAAGGTGCGGGCATTTTTCTTTCCGATCTCGAAAACGATCTGAAAAAAGGTCCGCTCAACATCAGTTTGCAGTCCAAGGATGACCGGACATTCAACGGTATCATCTCGGCGGGAGAAGGAATGGTGACTCTTGCGCATGGGGAATCCGAAGCATCCCTGCCCTGGTCACAACTCCGCCCTACAGACATCATCGCCATCTATCGAGAAAGCATCAAACGCGGTCCGGTGGAAGGAAACATCAATCTCCGCCACGAAAACGCGATCTGCTTCCAATGGTTGAGCGGTGAAAAGGACGCTGCACAGATCGCGGCAACCAAGCTCGGAGAAAGTTCACCTTCTTTCAAAAAACGGTGGAACGACTGGATGACAGCTCTGAAATAAAGCGCTTCCCGAGGAATTTCCGTGCTTGCGCTCGCAGTGTCTGTGGCTTATCCATTGCTTAACTTTTCCTAACCATGGCCTCCTACACTGAAGACGACATCAAGAGCCTCGACTGGCGCGAGCACATCCGCATGCGCCCCGGCATGTACATCGGCAAACTCGCCGATGGATCTTCGCCCGATGATGGCATTTACATTTTGCTCAAGGAGGCCATCGACAACTCGATCGACGAGCACATCATGGGGTTCGGTAAGGAAATTCGGATTGATATTGATGACGAGGGTCGCGTGGAAGTACGCGACTTCGGCCGCGGCATTCCGTTAGGAAAACTCTACGATTGTGCGGCACAAATCAATACCGGTGCCAAGTATGACAGCGAGGCTTTCAAAAAATCCGTGGGACTGAACGGCGTAGGCATCAAGGCGGTGAACGCCCTTTCCCACTTCTTCGAAATCCAAGCATGGCGTGAGGGGCAGACCAAGGCGATTGAGTTCTCTCAGGGAAAAGTGACGCAGGACATGAAAAATCCGCGCCCTGACGAATCACCCAACGGCACGCGCCTGTGCTTCGATATCGACCGCACGATTTTTCCGGCCAAAACGAAATTCCGCGAGGCCATCGTGGAAAAAATGTGCCGCTACTACTCCTATCTCAATCCCAATCTAACGATTGTCTTCAACGGCAAGAAGTTTCGTTCCAAGGATGGATTGTTGGATCTGCTGCGTGAGGAAATGGAGAAGGCGCCACTGTATCCGCCCATCCATCTCGTGGGCAAGGACATTGAAATCGCATTCACGCACAGCGAGGAAAGCGCCGAGGAATACTATTCTTTTGTCAATGGACAGAACACCTCACAGGGAGGCACACACTTGCAGGCGTTTCGTGAAGCCATCGTCAACGTGGTACGCGGCTTCTTCAAAAAACAATGGGAGCCATCCGACATCCGTGCCGGCATCGAAGCCGCGATCTGCGTGCGCATCGAGGAACCCGTCTTCGAGTCACAAACCAAAACCAAACTGGGATCTGCCACCACCAAACCGAACGGCGGTGAGTCGCTGCGCACATTCATCGGGAATTTCCTCAAGGAACACCTCGACAATTATCTCCACAAAAACCCGCAAGCCGCCGAGGCGATCCAAAAACGCATCCTCCTCGCCGAACGTGAGCGCAAGGACATGAAGGGCATTCAGAAGCTCGCGCGCGAGCGCTCACGGCAGGCCAAGGTGCACAATAAAAAATTACGCGATTGCCGCATCCACTTCGACAGCAAAAACAAACGCCGCGAGGAATCGACGATCTTCATCACCGAGGGTGACTCCGCTTCCGGATCGATCACCAAATCGCGCGATGTCGAAACCCAGGCCGTCTTTTCGCTGCGCGGCAAGCCTCTGAATACGTTCGGTCTGGCACGCAAGATCGTCTATGAAAACGAGGAGTTCGCCCTGCTGCAGGCCGCGCTCAACGTCGAGGAAGGAATCGAGGAACTGCGCTACAATCGGGTCGTCATTGCAACCGATGCCGATGTTGACGGCATGCACATCCGTTTGTTGCTGCTGACCTTTTTCCTGCAATTCTTTCCTGAGCTCATCCGCGACGGTCACGTCTACATTCTGCAGACCCCGCTGTTCCGCGTCCGCAACAAGAAAGAAACGATTTACTGCTACACCGAGGATGAGCGCGTCAAGGCGATTGCCAAACTCGGTAAAAATCCTGAGATCACCCGCTTCAAAGGGCTAGGTGAAATTTCCCCTGATGAATTCAAACACATGATTGATGCCAACATGCGCCTTGATCCGGTGAGCTACATCGAAGGGAAAGGCGTGAAAGAACTGTTGACTTTTTATATGGGTAAAAACACGCCTGATCGCCAAGAATACATCATCGAAAACCTCCGCGAGGACGTCGATCGGCAGATTGCCGTATCAGCCTGATCACGCCTGATCACGCCTGACGAGCGAGGAAGTGCCTTCTAACAACGGAGCGCGGACCTCCTGGTCCGCTTCTTCTCCAACGATGGTGCGGACCGGGAGGTCCGCGCTCCGACAAGAAAAAAACGCCCGCTTTTCATGAAGAAAAGTGGGCGTTTTGATGTAGGCATGGCGGAAGAATTCCGCCGCCACGATTACGCAATGATCTGACCGAGCACGTAGGGCAGAATGCCGCCGGCGCGGTAGTAGTCGATCTCCACGGGAGTGTCGAGACGGACGACCACCGGGATGTCGAAGCTTAAGCCGTCGGCTTGTTTGACGACCAAGGTCGCTTGGCTCTGCGGTTTGATGTCGTTGCTGATGCCCACCAGGCTGAAGGTAGCATCGGCGAGGTCCTTGACCTTGTCGTAGTCCTCCTTGTTGACGAAGTTGCAGGGCAACACGCCCATGCCGACGAGGTTGCTGCGGTGAATGCGTTCGAAGGACTTGGTGATGACCGCCTTGACGCCGAGCAGGCTGGTGCCTTTCGCAGCCCAGTCGCGGCTGGAACCCATGCCGTAGTCCTCACCGCCGATGACAATGAGGGGTGTGCTGTGTTTTGCGTGAGCTTCAGCGGCATCGTAGATGGCTACGGTCTCGCCGTTGAACTTCGTGACACCACCTTCCACACCCGGAACCATCAGGTTCTTGATGCGCACGTTGGCAAAGGTTCCGCGAGTCATGATGCGGTCATTGCCACGACGCGAGCCGTAGGAATTGAAGTCGGCGAACTCGACGCCGTTTTCGCTGAGGTAGCGGCCGCCGGGGCTGTCTTTCTTGATGGCTCCTGCGGGCGAAATATGGTCGGTGGTGACGCTGTCGCCAAAGATGCCCAGAGGTTTCGCATCGACGATTTCCTCGATATCGCGCGGGGTGGGCGTGAAGCCATCGAAAAACGGTGGCTCTTGGATGTAGGTCGATTGACGGTCCCAGTCGTATACATTTCCGGTGGAGGACTTGATGCTGTTCCACTTGGGATTCTGGTCGGAGAAACCGGTGTAGAGGCGTTGAAACACATCAGGCTTGAGCGAAGCGTTCATCGCGGCCTCGACCTCGGCGGAGGTGGGCCAGATGTCGGCGAGATAAACAGGCTTGCCATCGGCAGAAGTGCCCAGCGCGTCTTTGCTCAGATCGATGTCCACCGTGCCGGCGATGGCGTAAGCCACGACAAGCGGAGGCGACATCAGGAAGTTTGCCTTTATCGACTGGTGCACGCGGGCCTCGAAGTTGCGGTTGCCGGAAAGCACGGAGGCGGCGACGATGTCCTCAGACTTCACCACGTCCTCGATGCCCTTGTCGAGCGGACCGGAGTTGCCGATGCAAGTCGTGCAACCGTAGCCCACAGTTTGGAAACCCAGTTTGTCCAGCTCATCTTGCAGGCCGGTTTTGTTGAGATAATCGGTGACCACGCGTGAGCCAGGCCCCAGCGAGGTTTTCACCGAAGGCTTCACGGTCAAACCGAGTGCGTTGGCCTTTTTCGCCAGCAATCCGGCGGCCAGCATCACGCTGGGGTTCGAGGTGTTGGTGCAGCTGGTGATCGCGGCGATGAGAACGGAACCGTGCGATATGGTATCGGTGATGCCACCCTTGCTATCGACCGTGACAGTTGCGGTTTTGGCCTCGGACTTGCCATAGCCATCGGGAGCAGGTGCTGCGAGGATATCCGCCCATTTCGATTTGAGTGAATCCACATCGATGCGGTCTTGCGGGCGCTTCGGGCCGGCGACACCAGGCTTGACGCTGGAGATATCGAGCTCGACCACTTGGCTGAATTCCAGTGCGTCCTTTTCCGTCGGAATGCCCCACAAACCTTGAGCCTTGTAGTAATTTTCCACGGTCTGGCACAGCTCCTCGCTGCGGCCAGTGCCACGAAGATAGCCAGTGGTGATTTCATCGATGCCGAAAAAGCCCATGGTTGCGCCGTATTCGGGAGCCATGTTGGCGATGGTGGCACGGTCGGGCAGGCTGAGGGCCTTGGCGCCGGGGCCGTAGAATTCGACGAACTTGCCGACGACTTTCGTTTTGCGCAGCATTTCCGTCACACGCAGCACGAGGTCGGTGGCGGTCACACCGGCGGCGAGTTCACCACTGAGGTAAACACCCACAACTTCGGGCACGAGGAACGTCACAGGCTGACCGAGCATGCCGGCTTCCGCCTCAATGCCACCGACGCCCCAACCGACGACGCCGAGGCCGTTGATCATGGTAGTGTGCGAATCGGTGCCCACGAGGGTATCGGGATAAAACACACCGTCTTTTTCGAGCACGCATTTGGCGAGATACTCGAGGTTCACCTGGTGCACGATGCCAATGCCCGGAGGCACGACTTTGAAAGTATCGAAGGCCTGCTCGCCCCATTTGAGGAACTCGTAGCGCTCACGGTTGCGATGGAACTCGAGGTCGAGATTGCGAGAGAGAGAATCGCCGGTGCCGGCATAGTCCACCTGCACACTGTGGTCCACCACCAGATCTACGGGAACCAGCGGCTCGATCATTTTAGCATCCTTGCCCATGCCGTGCACGGCGGAGCGCATGGCGGCGAGGTCCACGAGCAAAGGAACGCCTGTGAAGTCTTGCAGCACAATGCGGGCGACGACAAAGGGGATTTCATAATCACCGGGATTTTTCGGCTGATAGTTCGCAAGGTTGGCGATGTCCTTGTCGGTGACTTTCAGTCCATCGTGATTGCGCAACAGGCTTTCGAGCACGATGCGAATCGAAATCGGCAAGCGGGAAAGATTCGCGTATCCTTGCTCGGCCAATGCTGGTAGCGAGTGGAATTTGCCCTCTTGGCCCGAACCCGTGGTGAATGTGCGCAGTGTATTCATGAGTGTGTTAGTGAAAAACCATCCAACGCGGCTCCCATCGCAGAAACCATGCGTCGCGCGCGGACAGTATAGAATTTCCCCGATTTGGCAAGCTACGAGGCGGAAAATTTTGCGATTTGCCACAATTTCGAGCGTATTGGCCTACATGCCCCCGGAGGAGCCATTTCCTGCTTGCCCAGAATCCGTACTCCGCTAGCGTAGATCTTCGACGCCACCGAAAAAACGTGCCGTCTTGAACTTCGTCCCTTTCGACCTCATGAAACACTGGCTCTGCTCCTTGCTCCTCGCTCTACCCCTCCACGCCATCGAGTGGCGCACCCTACAGAGCACCACCTTTCCCGGCACCATCCGCCAGTATGCATTCCATCGCACGCCCAAGCTCGACACCCAAAAACCCGCTGCATTGATGGTGTTTCAAGACGGTCATTCCTACGTCGCTGGAGATTTTCACGCACCGAAGGTCATCGACCAACTCGTCAATGAAGGCGCGCTGCCGCCCATGCTTCTGATTTTCGTCAACCCTGGTGTTTTTGGAACCGAACTCAAACAACCGCAGGGCTGGAACACGCCTAAGGAAATGCGCAGCAATCGTTCGTTTGAATACGACACCCTCTCGCCACAGTATGTGCAGATGCTGGAAAAAGAAATCCTGCCCCTTGCGGAAAAGGAACAGGCTCTCAGCAAGGACCCAGCGCAACGTGCGATTTGCGGCATGTCATCCGGCGGCATTTGCGCCTTCACCGCAGCATGGGAGAGACCGGATCTTTTCGGCAAGGTAATGAGCCACGTCGGCAGCTTCACCAACATTCGCGGCGGTCACGTCTATCCGTCGCTCGTGCGCAAACAACCGATCCGTCAGATCCGCGTGTTCCTGCAGGACGGCAGCAATGATCTCGACAACGAACATGGCAATTGGTTTCTCGCCAACCAGGAAATGGCGGCGGCGCTGAAGTTCCGCAAGTATGACTACCAGTTCATCACCGATGATACCGGCCACGGCGGCAAGGGCGGCGGAAAAATTTTCGCCAAGAGCCTGCGCTGGCTCTGGCGTTGATTATGATAGTTTTGCCATTGATTTGCATTTTACGACTCATCGTAAAATACGTTTGAATCAGAAAAGACTTCGTAAGTTTTCATTGTTTCGTCCCAACTGGCGATGGCAGCACTTACCATGGGAAACGTGGCGAGCTGTGCTCGGTCGATAGGAACAACGATCGCTGGCGACAAAAGCTCAGAATTTTCCCGACTCATCGTCAAATGCAGCGATCGATTTTCGTCCGTCGTCTGCATTCTTGATCCAAACAAGCCCGAATCAGGGATGAGAATTTTCTTGCCAGATCAAGACCGATGTGGATTCTAACCGAACCCAAAACACCCAATATCCGTTTATGCTCGACACTCTTTTCGTCCAACACGGCCTTCATCTTGCCATCGGTCTCGGTTTTGTCAGTCTGCTCATCGCACTGTGGTTGATACGCTCCGTGCTAGCCTCTAGCGCCGGCAATGAGCGCATGAAGACGATCGCGGCGGCAATTCAAGCAGGTGCGGCCGCCTACTTGCACCGTCAGGTGGTGGCGATTTCCTCGATCGCGGTGCTGATGTTCTTCGCCGTCGGTTGGTTGCGCAACTGGACCACTGCCACGGGATTTCTGGTCGGAGCGGTTTGCTCGCTCATCGCTGGCTACATTGGTATGAATATTGCCGTGCGAGCCAACGTGCGCACTGCCCAAGCCGCGTCCATCGGACCCCGCCCCGCCTTGCGTGTGGCATTCAATGGCGGCGCGGTTACGGGACTTCTGGTCGTCGGACTCGGATTGGTATCGGTGGGGCTGTTTTATCTTCTCGCCAAACATTTCTCGCAGAGTGAACGCTTGGCCATCGACTCGCTTGTCGGTCTGGCTCTGGGCAGTTCTCTGATCAGTGTCTTCGCCCGACTGGGTGGAGGCATCTATACCAAGGCAGCGGACGTGGGTGCAGACCTGGTGGGCAAGATCGAGCAAAACCTGCACGAGGACGATCCTCGCAATCCGGCCACGATCGCCGATAATGTCGGTGACAATGTGGGCGACTGCGCGGGCATGGCTGCCGATGTCTTCGAAACTTATGCCGTGAGTTTGATCGGGGCGATTCTGATCGGCTACCTGACTTCCGCGGGTCACGCGAGTGCAGCAATCATTTATCCATTTGTGATTTGTGGCCTCGCTGTCATCGGCTCGGCACTGGGGATTTGGTTTGTGAATTTCAGCAAGACAGATGCGACTAAGGCACTGATCGGCGGCGTGGGTGTGAGCGGCGTCATCACCGCGGCACTGCTCTACCCCGCCACCAGCGCACTGTTCCCGCAGGCCCTGGAGTTTTCTGGCAAAGCGATCGGCGCACCTGCTTTGTTCACCTGCGTGTTGATCGGCATTGCCCTGACTTTTGCGACAGTTTGGATCACCAACTACTACACCTCCACCGCGCACAAACCGGTGCGTCGCATCGCCGATGCCTCAGAAACCGGACACGCCACGAATATCATCGCGGGCATCAGTGTGGGCCATCACTCGACCACTCTTCCCGTGCTGCTGATCGCGGCATCGATCCTCGGCTGCTACCAACTCGCGGGGCTCTACGGCATCGCCGTGGCGGTGATCAGTATGTTGAGTTTATCGGGCATCATCATTTCATTGGATGCCTTCGGCCCCATCACCGATAACGCCGGTGGCATCGCCGTGATGAGCGGGCTGGATGCCGAGGTGCGCAAGATCACCGATGAGCTGGATGCCGTGGGCAATACCATGAAAGCGGTGACCAAGGGCTACGCCATCGCCTCCGCAGGACTCGCCGCCATGGTGTTGTTTGGCTCCTACGTCGAAGAACTGAAAGCGCATCTTCACTCGGCGGTGGCGCTAAATTTCGATCTTACCAATCCGCAGATCATTATCGGCCTCTTTATCGGCGGTCTGCTGCCCTACATTTTCACCGCGTATGCCATGGATGCCGTTGGCTCCGCCGCTGGTGCCGTGGTGAACGAGGTGCGCCGTCAAGTCAAAGCCCTGCCCGGGATTCTCACCGGCGAAACCACCCCCGACTACGGCCAATGCGTCGACATCGTCACCAAGGCCGCGTTGAAAAAAATGATCATTCCCGCGCTGCTTCCGATCATTTTCGTTGTTGTAGTGGCAGCCATCCCTTTCCTCGGCAAAGAAGCCTTGGGCGGCGTATTGGTGGGCACCATCGTCACGGGCCTGTTTGTGGGCATCGCCATGACCTCAGCGGGCGGCGCATGGGATAACGCCAAGAAGTTTATCGAAGAAGGAAATCACGGAGGCAAGGGCTCACAAGCCCACCAGGCTGCCGTCACCGGCGATACCGTGGGCGATCCCTACAAGGATACCGCCGGTCCCGCTGTGAACCCCATGATCAAAGTGGTGAACATTGTCGCCATTCTTCTGATCCCGATCTTTTTCAAATCGTAACGCCGATTGCATGATTGGCAGGGATTGCACCACTGCCCTGCCGAACTCAAGGAACGCGGAATTTCCGCTGGGGCTCCGTGGTGTCGTAGGGATCATACACCAGCGTGTCTCTTGCCAATCCTTGGCAATCGACAACCTTGTTGTGGTAAGGACTGAGCACGTAGCCCGGTCTATCCGGAACTGCGGTAGCATAGGGAATCTCCGCCAGTGGCGGCGGCAAATCGTTCGATTCGGTAGACTGTGATCGCGAGGTGAACAACCCACACGAGGTAAGACCAAAAATCATCATCAAAGATAAAATACGATACATATGTGGTAGAGGTGAACGTGAACGATTGATGGCAGGGAACCTGTGGCGATCGGGCGCGTTATTGGCGCTGACGAATTTCACGCCTCTTAACATAGCATGTTTCTTTGTCGACGGCAATCCCGATCCCTCAAACTTTTCTCAGCATATTGTGAAGAAAAACCGAAAAAAATGCATCCCCACACAGATTTCCCGCTTTTGTTTGGGGATAAGCTTGGTAGACTGCTGGCAAGATGTCACACCCATCCACCACACAGAACGCATGGCAAGCCGAAGCTCGTCGTGTCGCGCTGAAGGTGAACTTCGCATGGTGGTTGCAGCGTTTTTCCGCACCGCTGATGCTATGCACACTGGTCGGCACGGCAGCTCTGCTGTGGTTCCGCCGCCAACATCCGGAAATCACGGTAGGCCAGTGGCTTGGCATGATCACGTTGGGGATCTTTCTCATCGGGGGGATCTGTGCGTTTCTGGCGCGGAGAAATTTTGAAACACCCGAGCAGTCAATGGTGCGCATCGAGGCATCGATGCGCTTGCGTAGCGGACTTTCCGCCGCGCTCGCCGGTGTTGCACCGTGGCCAGAGCTACCGCAAAAAGTGCATGCCGGTCTGCGCTGGCACTGGCAACGAGTATTGCTGCCGCCCCTCGCCGCGCTGCTGCTACTGGGTGCCGGTTTGTTGATTCCCCTTCATCGTTTGCTACCTGAGCCAACCACTCCGGATCAACCTCAGGCATGGGAACGCACGGAATCGGAGTTGACGCGCCTGGAAGAGGAAAAGGTGGTCGACCAAGAATACATCGAGGAAGTGCGAAAAAAAATCGACGATCTGCGCGCTCAGGACCCGCAGGAGTGGTTCAGCCATGCGTCGATGGAGGCCACCGACAACTTGCGCAAGGAGCACAAAGCGGAAGCCCAACGTCTGGAGCGCGAAATGTCGCAAGCGGCCAAGGCGCTCGAAGCATTGCAGAGTCATCCACAGATGGGAGAGAAGGATAAAGCCCGCCTTGCGAATGAATTTGATCAAGCCATGCAGGGCATGAAGAACGGGGCGATGAAACCAAACCCAGCGCTTCTGGAACAGCTCAAGGGTCTGGACCCGAACCAACTCGGCCAACTCACGCCGGAACAATTGCAGCAATTGCAACAAAATTTGCAAAAAAACGCTCAACAACTCCAAGGACAACAAGGACAAGGTGGTCAGGGCGATGAGTGGTTGGACGAACTTCTGGCAGATGGTTCCGATCCCGGCGAGTGCGAAGGACAAGGTCAGGGCGAGGGAGAAGGCGAGAATCCCGGCAATGGGGGGATCAGCCGTGGCCCCGGACACGATCCGAATCTGTTAGGAAAAGCATCCCAAGAACTCGAAACCGGAGCCATGCAAGGCCTCAAGGCCTCCGATCTTTCCCGCACCCTGCCCGGCGATTTGTTGGAACTGCAGGACGGCAAACACGACGTCGATACCAGCGCCAGCAAGGTCAGCAGCGGCGGCGGTGTGTCCGATACAGGCAAAGGCGGCGATCGCGTATGGAAAGACTCGCTCGACCCGCAGGAACAAAAAGCTCTCAAGAAATTTTTCGAATGATCACCTCTATGTCACCAGCTACCGAAACCGAAGTCGCCGATGCAGCCAAGCACATCCGCTCCTTAAACCAAGCGCTCAATCAGGTTCTATATGGCCAAGAGGAACTGATTGACCTCGTCATCACCGGTGTGCTCGCCCGAGGCCACATTTTGTTAGAAGGCCTACCCGGCTTGGGCAAAACAGAACTGGTCAAAGGCCTCTCGCGCTCGCTGAGGCTCGACACCAAACGCGTGCAGTTCACACCCGACCTGCTACCCGGCGACATCACAGGCAACCCCGTACTGCAAGAGATCAACGGCAAACGCGAGTTTGTATTCCAACCCGGACCCTTGTTCACCAACATCTTGCTGGCCGATGAAATCAATCGCGCTTCACCCAAGACCCAGTCCGCCTTGCTCGAAGCCATGCAAGAACGCAGAGTCACGGTGCTTGGCCAAACGCATGATCTTCCCAAACCATTCTTCGTGCTGGCCACGCAGAACCCCATTGAACTCGAAGGCACCTATCCCCTACCCGAGGCCCAGCTCGACCGTTTTCTTTTCAAACTGGAAGTTACCCGCAATAATGTTGCCACTCTGGAACGCATCGTCAACCACCGTGAGTTGGGCACCGATCCCGTGGTGGATGCCATCATGAGTTCCTCGACCCTCGACCAGATGCTCGATCTCGTTCGCCGAATCTATTTGCCCGCACCTGTGGCTAACTATATCGCACGTCTTGTCGATGCCACGCATCCCGGTCAATCAACAGCCGCACGGGGTATCCGCTACGGCGCCTCTCCGCGTGCCGCGCTATCACTCGCGTCCGCAGCCAAAGCTCGAGCTCTCATCCATGAGCGCCCGCACGCTTCGTTTGAAGACGTGCGCTTTGTCGCTCACGCCGTGCTTCGTCACCGCATCGTGCTCGAATACAACGCCCGCATCGAAGGGCTGACGGCCAACGATATTGTGCGCTCTCTCCTCGAAGAGGTTCCCTTCCAAGCGAACGCCACTCCCAAGACGATGATGAACGCCGGGTGAAATTTCATGGAAGATGCTCTTGTTGGTTTCCCGCTTGCCACCAGCGAAAAAATCCACCAAGGTGACCTCATGACCAACACCATTTTGCGTCTTTTGCCGCTCGCCCTCCTTTGCGCTTTGCCTGTATGGGCGGGTGACAAGATGGGGAAAAATATGGCGGTGTCTTTTCATCTGGAAACGGACGCAGCAACGAATCCGAAGATGGTGTTCGAACAGGATATCGCCGGCAAAAAGCGGTTTTTTTCCCGCACACCCGATATCAGCACGAAGGATGTCGTCGCTTTCGGCCCATTTCTTGCTGACAATCAAGTCGACTTCGGAATGGTTCTGAAATTACGACCCACCGCCGCGGCTCGATTGGAAAGCATCACATCCGCCAACCAGGGAAAAATGCTGCTCGCCACATTCAACGGCAGGCGTATCGATGCCGTGATGATCGATCAGACGGTCAAGGATGGTCACCTCGTCATTTGGAATGGCATCACGGAAGCCGAGATCAAGGAATGTGACAAGGTAGCGCCACGACTGAGCGAGCAGAAGAAAAAGTAATCCCCTTCCCCGGTTCCGATGCGTCTTCTTGCGTTTTTAGCTGGCTGTTTTCCTCTGATTCTCGCTGCACTCGATCTGCAGCTGCCCACGGAAAACCATCATTTGTTTTCTGGGCAACCGGAAAAGTTTTACATGTATGTGGACCGTTATTTCGAGGGTGACCACAGCCAACCTTGGGAAGGTGGTGCATACGGATTTGTTCGCACAAGCGAACGGGTAGGTGACAAAATTCTGCAAACCAAATTTCACGAAGGAATCGACATTGCCCCGATGAAGCGGGACAAAGCGGGCAATCCTCTTGATCTCGTGTCCGCCATTGCCGCGGGAAAAGTGGTCTATGTGAACAACGTATCCGGGCGCAGCAATTATGGAAAATATGTGGTGGTGGAACATTCGTGGGAGAACAGTCCGGTGCTGAGTCTCTATGCCCACTTGGCCGACATCACCTGCAAAATCGGCGATAATCTCACGAAAGGAGGACTGATCGGACGCATGGGATACACCGGCGAAGGCATCACCCGTGTGCGTGCGCACGTGCATTTGGAAATCGCCTTGATGCTCAGCAGCCGATACCCAGAATGGGCCCCCAAAATGATCAATTATCACGGTCTCTATAACGGCATGAATCTTGCGGGCATGGATGTTGCGCAGTTTCTGGTCGAACATCAAACGAAGCCCGAAACGACGATTGCCGATTTTTTGGCGAAATACCCCGCTTACTACAAAGTCACCATCCCCCAGAAAGGTCCGGTGGAAATGGCCATACGCTACCCGTGGCTGGTGAAGTCCCCTGCAACACGGCAGTGCGTATCGTGGGAAATTTCTTTTTCTGACACAGGAATGCCTTTGTCCATTCGCGGCAGCGACAGACCCGTGAGCCAAGCGATCGTCACCTGGGTCAAACCTTCGGATGTCCCGCATCGATACAAAACTCGAGGACTGCTCACTGGTGAAGGCTCACGCGCCAGTCTGGCCCGCGATGGAAAAAATTTGGTTGATCTGCTGTCTGGAAATTTCCCCGTTGTGCCTACCAACAAAACATCCACTTCCTCACGCTAAATCCTTTTATGACACCTAACGAAAATCTTGCCCGTCTCGGGCTCACCTTACCGAATGTCCCCACTCCTGTGGCCGCCTACGTCAATTGCGTGCGCAGCGGAAATCTACTTTTTCTCTCAGGTGGCCTGCCCATTGATGGAGACAAAAAAATCATCGGTCAGGTGCCGCGCGATGTATCCGTCGAACAAGCACAAGAAGCCGCGCGTATGATTGTGCTCAATCGACTCGCAGTGATTCAATCGGAAATCGGTGATATCGATCGTGTCACCCGTATCGTAAGTTTGGGAGGTTTTGTCAGTTCCTCGCCTGATTTCTATGATCACCCGAAGGTGATCAACGGGGCCTCGGAGTTGTTGCTGGAAATTTTCGGAGAAAAAGGCAAACATTCGCGCACTGCGGTGGGAGTGGCATCGCTGCCTCTGAATGTCGCAGTGGAAATCAATCTCGTCGTCGAGTTTGAATGATCCGCTTTCCAGCGCCCCGTGACTCACCATGAGATTGGTGGATGCCCACAATCACCTGCAAGATCGGCGTTTTGGTTCGGATCTTCCGCAAGTTCTGCGTGAGATGCAAGAGGCCGGCATACGCCATGCGGTGGTAAACGGTACCTGCGAGAGTGATTGGCAGGCCGTGTTGGCTCTGTGCAAAGAACATACTGACTTTTTGTCGCCAGCCCTCGGTCTGCATCCTTGGCATGTTGCCACACGCACCCACTCGTGGGCTGAAATGCTGCGTCACGGTTTGTCATCTGTGACCCGCAGCACCATCGGCGAATGCGGATTGGATCTATGGAAAAAACCTGCGGATCTCAAGGATCAAACTGACGTGCTGCAGGTTCATTTCGATCTCGCTCGAGAAATGGGAAAATCTCTCACGATCCATTGTCTCAAGGCGTGGCAACCACTTCTTGATGCGTTGAAACGATCCTCTCCCCTGCCTCCGTTTCTTCTTCACAGTTACAGCGGCCCGAGGGAAATGTTGGTCCCATTGGTCAATCTCGGCGCCTATTTTTCCTTATCGGGATATTTTTTGTCAGCTCGTAAAATCAACACCTTTCATACCTTCGCCGAGATTCCCCTGCACCGGATTGTTGTCGAATCCGACGCGCCCGACATGGCTCCACCGCGAGAACGACAAGGACCATATCATCGTGAGGGATATCACCACCCCGCAGATTTGGCAGCTTGCGTGAGCGCTCTGGCTGAATTGAAAAAAATGCCTGCGGACGAATGCGCCGAGATTTGCTGGGAAAATACCGCGAGATGGTTGGGCTGGAATCCGTCCGTCTAATCGACATGGGAATTGCATTGCCAAGTGCACTTCGCTGCTACAGTGTGGTGCATGGCATCATTGGGAGAACGCGTGACTCTGCGGATTGTCAAAGCGCGCAGTTCGGGATTCTACCTGGATGCGGGAGAACTCGGTGAAGTATTGCTACCCGGTGTGGAAACATCCTCGGATTTGCACGTGGGAGCCGATGTGGAAGTCTTTCTCTATCTGGATTCCGCTGATCGACCGATTGCAACAAGACGAGTCCCCTTGGCCATGCCAGGTAGTATCGCGCTTTTGACCTGTACGGCGTCGAATGATACCGGAGCCTTTCTTGACTGGGGCCTGCCAAAGGAGTTGCTGGTTCCCTATCGCGAGCAGTCCAAGCCCATGATTCCCGGTCGTCACTATGTGGTCAAAATCTTGATCGACGAAAAAAGTGGACGATTCATCGGAAGCCAGCGAATTGCCAAGCACCTCCGCAGTGCGGCAGCACGCTATCGCGACGGCGAAGCGGTCACGGGATTGCTATGGGGAAAAACCGAGATGGGCTACAAGGTGGTCGTCGACGGACAATTCAACGGATTGCTCTATGCCAATGAAGTCTTTGAGCCTCTCCATTACGGTCAGATCATCACAGCCTACGTACGGGAAACCCGCAAAGACGGTAAACTCGACCTGACTCTTACGCCAGCAGGACGCAAGAAAATCTCACCGCTATCCGAGCAATTGATAGAGAAGTTGCGAATCCAAGGCGAAATCCTGCTGCATGACGACAGCCCGGCGGATCTGATCCGCGAGCAATTGCACATGAGCAAAAAGTCTTTCAAGCAGGTCATTGGGCAACTCTACAAACTACAAAAAATCATCCTCCTCGAAGATCGGATCAAACTCCGCGAAAGATGAATCACCTGATACGGCCGCGCATTTTTTGTGCGAAAATGCTTGCCGTCCGGAACCGCGATTGTTATCAGTCATGATGAACCCTATGAAAAACACCCGTTACATCATTCCGTCTGCGGCTCTTCTCAGCGCTCTGGTCATGTTCCAATGGAGCAAACAACAAAGTTCCGTCACGAGAACCACCGCTAATGCCACTCCTTCGTCAAATTCTTCGACATCCACCGGCTCTGCAACCATCACAGAACGCTCATTGGCCGCCAAGGGATTGCTATGGGAAACCAAGCCGGAAAATGGTCGTGAACGACTCAGCAAATCAATGCCTGTTGATTCTGATGTCTTTGCTGCTGCTTCCCTAGCGCCTGAAAATGACAAACTAACGTTGCGCTTATCCGATAAAATTCCGGCACTGGAAGCGACAGTCTCGGGTCGCAAAACGGAAGCTGATGGCACGATCGTAACAAATCTGCATGTGAAGGGCACTCCCGAAGGTCATCTAACCATCCAAGAAAATGCCGATATGGGATTTTTTCTGGCCCAGCTCTATTATCAAAATCACCCTGTAGCCTATGAGTTTAAAAAAACGAATGATGATCTCATCGCCACCCGTCATGAACTCAGCGACATGATTTGCTCATTGATCGATCAGAAAGCAGCGGAGGTTCAACAGATGGGGCTGCCACCCGTGGATGCAGCACGCGGCAAAAAAGCCTGTGACGAAGAACAACGGGCTGCCGATACGGAGAGAAATAAAAAGCTCCTTCAGGAAGCCCGAACGGCATCCGGGGGCACGACAACTTCCGGCATTTCCATCAGCATCGCCGATGCCAGCATCACGGAGGGCAATAGTGGTTCCAAAAGCCTGGTATTCACCGTGCGACTCTCCAAATCAGACCGCAAGAAAACCATCAGTTGCTCATTCAGCACGGCTGACGGTACGGCTACCGCTGGCACGGATTACACAGCCGTTTCCGGCACGGTATCCATCACAGCCGGCAGATCCAGCGCCACTCTCTCGGTTCCCATTGCAGGTGACACCGCAGTGGAGCTCAACGAAACCTTTGCGGTCAATCTCTCCAGTCCCGTAAACGCAGTGATCGCGGACTCCCAGGCGATTGGCACGATCACGAATGACGATGCCCCCCCCAGCAGTGTTCCCGTCTTCAACAGTCTGCCGAGTGCGGTCGCCGTTGCTTATCTCGACATGGACGGCCAAGTCGTATCTGGCACTCAGTGGGCTGGGGGCGGAACCATCACGGCACGTGGTATCTTAGGCACTCTGTCAGATGCCCAGATGCTGGAAATCTGCCGTCGCACTGCGGAGGATTACGCTCCATTCCAAATCAATGTCACTACCGACGAGAATGTGTTTCTCGCGGCACCGTCAAATCGCCGCATCCGCTGCATCATCACTCCCGACAACGAGTGGTATGGCTCCGCCGGCGGTGTTGCCTATTTGAATTCGTTCACCTGGACGGGTGATACACCATGCTGGGTATTCTCCGACATGCTGTCGAATTCACCTCGCTACATCGCGGAGGCTACATCCCATGAAATCGGTCACACGCTGTCGCTTTCGCATGATGGACGCATTTCGCCAGCGGAAGCCTACTACCAAGGTCATGGCTCAGGGGAAGTGGGTTGGGCTCCCATCATGGGTGTTGGATACTACAAACAGTTGGTTCAATGGTCGCGTGGTGAATACCTCAGTGCCAACAATGCGGAAAATGATTTGAACAGAATCACCACACTCAATGGCTTCGGGTATCGTACCGATGCCGTTTCCAACACCATTGCCGGTGCCACGCCACTCGCCAAAACATCAGGCTCCGTCTCCGCCTCCGGTATCCTCGAAACGACAGGCGACTTGGATGTCTACAGTTTTACTACCAACGGCGGCACCTGTTCTTTCAGCGCTCAGGGAGACAGTCTGAGCCAAAACGTGGATGCATCAGTCGAGATTCTTGACGCCAGCGGAGCTGTCATCGCATCGGCCAATCCCGATACCCTGACCGACGCTTCCGTCACCGCCACCTTGGCTGCCGGCACGTATTACCTACGCGTTTCCGGTACAGGTCGTGGCGACGTGTTGGCGGACGGTTATTCAAACTATGCCAGCATCGGACAATATACAATTTCCGGTAACGCCCCTTAATTTGTTGTGGTCTGACTTTTTCCCACGGGTTTGTCGATACACGGCAAACCCGTTTTTTATTGTTTACTCAAGAAAAGAAGTCGAAGAGAGTTCAATACCACGATGACAGTGGATCCTTCATGTCCGAGAACACCGAGAGGCAGAGGCATGGCAAACCCCAGAGCACCCAGAGCCAAAAGGATCAGAACGCCCAGAGAAATCACGAGGTTCTGGCGAATGATCATACGACAAGCTTTGCTCAATCGATAGGCAATCAGCACTTTTTCCAACTGATCATTCAACAATATCACATCCGCTTGCTCCAATACTGCGTCAGAACCCCGCAGCCCCATACCGATCGATACATCAGCCACGGCGAGAGATGGGGCATCGTTCACACCATCGCCTACCATCGCGACTTTTTCACCGCGCCTCTTCCACTCCTGAATCGCAGCGACTTTGCTTTCAGGTGTCATGCTGGCGCGCGCTTCATCCAGGCCGAGTTCTTGTGCCAACATCGATGCGGACTCCGGCCTGTCACCTGTCAACATGGCCACACGGATACCCCATTGCTGCAATTGCCGGACCAAGGGCTTGCTCGACAATCGGGGAGCATCTCTTAGCAAGATTCTGCCGACCAGTTCGTCAGCCTTGACGAGAACCTCTGTCAAACCGGGCGCGGGATCAGGAAAACGGAACAACCAATCCGCATCAGGGAAAAGACTCCGTCTTCCCTGCCATATGGCTCTACCCGCAACATCACCACGCAAACCTTTGCCCGTGATCGATTCCACATTCGCAACAGACTCGAGTTCGCCAAAACGTTGACGACCGGCTTGGGCGATCGCACGTGAGAGCGGATGAGTCGACTGCAAGGAGAGAGCTGCCGAACCGCGCAACAAATCATTTTCCCCTCCCTCTGGCCATGTTTGAATGGCAGTGATCTGAAATTCGCCTTCGGTCAAGGTTCCTGTTTTATCGACCGCAAGCCGATCAATCATGGCGAGATTTTCCAAGGCGATGCCTCCACGAAACAAAATGCCTTTACGTGCGGCGGCGGCAATACCGGCAAGGATCGCGCTCGGTATCGAAATCACCAACGCACAGGGTGAACTCACCACTAACAAAGTCATCGCCCGATAGAGGGCGGACGATTGTTCACCTCGGGATGACCAAGCGGGAAGACCTACACCCCAATGCCACCAGCAAAATGCCAGAACACTCAACAGCAAAATCCCTACGGTGTAAGGAGTGCCGAAGCGATCCGTAAACTTTTGTGATGGAGCCTTACTCGCCTGAGCATCACGGATCAGACGGATAATTTTGGCATGCGCGCTCTCTGCAGGAGGACGCAACACTTCCGCATCCACAGGCCCCCATGTGTTAAGTGTACCACCAAAAACAGAATCACCCGCGTGCTTGTCGACAGGCAAGGATTCGCCTGTCAACATCGACTCATCCGCCGCGGTTTGCCCGCTGATGATTTTGGCATCGACGGGAAATTGTGAACCGGGAAGAATCCGAATGATTTGACCTGCTACCAGCGAATCCACAGCCATCTCCACCACATCACCCGAATCCCCAACCACCCATGCGACTTTCGGTGAATCTCGAAACAACGAGCGAATTTCCTTTTCCGTGCGAGCCATGGCCATCGCTTCCAACGCTCCGCTCAAGGAAAACAAAAACAACAGTGCTGAACCCTCCCACCAGGCACCAATGATGGCCGCACCAGAAGCAACAGCCAGCATCAGAAAATGAATTTCCAATTGACCACGACGCAAATGGCGCCAAGTGTCGATGGTAGCATCCCAACCTCCCGACAAGTAAGATAGAACGTAAAAAGCCACAGCCCAAGAAGAGAAAGCCGATTGACGTTCCATCCATAACGCGAAAGACAGAAACAGACCGCATGCCGCAGCGGATGCCAGCAACCATTTCCAATGCTGTTTTTGATGATCTGAAGAATCTTGCATGCCACCATTGAACCATTGATTCTTCGAACGAGCCAGCAACATTTCCCGATGAGGATATCGTATTTTTGCAAATCCAGCGCATGATTTGCGAGTGCTTGCCATTCATACGGATTTGAGTCAGATTGCTTGTGTATGAAACAGATAGCAACCGCCCTGGATTTTTCCGACGCATCGGAATCCGTTTTGAATGCCGCCATCGCTCTGGCAAAATCTCAGAGCGCCACACTCCACATTCTCCACGTCATGGAACCCGAGCCTAGCTACACGGCTTATGGCATGACACCCGAAGAGTTTCCCGCGATTCAGATTTTCCAGCAAGAATCCCAGAAGCGTGCCGAAATCAAACTGAACCAAGCCATGGCCACCGCCCAAGCAGAATTATCTGATGTGCGCACGGAGTTGATGATCGGTTCACCACTTCATGCGATCGTGGATTACTTGAAGCAAAAATCCATCGATGCCATCGTCATCGGCTCACACGGTCATGGAGCTGTGGCAGCATTGCTGATCGGCAGCGTCGCGGAAGGACTCGTGCGCAAAGCTGTGTGCCCGACTTTAGTAATCCCCTGTCATGCATCTTGAGGTAAACATACGATTGCATGACAGGTGAGAAATATCTGTGAAAGACCCGACAGCTTACGAAATCACGGCAGTTTTTTCACCGTGCTGTAGACCGTGCCGATCATCACTTCGCCGTCGGTTGATTCCAGATCATATCCGACTTTCAAGGTCATGGAGGGCTTCATGTCCTTGAGCTCCAGTTCCACGGATTTTCCATCGGCGGAAAGTTTCGCGGATAGCACTTCCACCTTGTCGTGAACACGGATGTTTTTACTTTCCGACTTCAAGGCATTTTCGAGTGCGGCTGTGTCTGGCTTATCGACAGAAAATTCTCCGGAACCATACTGCGGACCGCGCACATAATTCCAGCGTTCGACCGCGAAACTGCCCGGATCAGTGGCGAGCTCTTGATCGAGAGGCTGATCGAAGGTAAGAACCACCCCCTTGGCTGTGATTTTTTGTGCGCTGGGAATCAATACCGACTGATCCTTGACAAATCTCACACGCTGGAAGGCGCATTCGGTGGGCGCATTGGTTTGCCAGCCGCGGAAGCCTAACACAAAAAGGGAACCATCCTTGTGAAAGCGGGCACGCATGGCGGAAGACTGCAATTTTGCAGGGATTTTCACCACACCAGCCTGCAGAGTATCGCCTGCAGGGCTTGGCAGAACCCGATAGAGCGAGGACTGGCCATAGGACAAATGAATCAATTCACCGGCCTTGAGCCCAAAGTCGGCATTCTGCGGAACCCAAACCTGCGAGCCGCCGCTGTTGTCGACACTCATGGGCAGATAGCAAATCGGTTCATGGAAGGGTTTGTCTTTGCCAACCTCGTGACGACTCGGTTCGGTACCAAGGAAAACCGGAGCTTGAGCGGGGGTGAAAAAGTTCACCTTGCAACAAGGTTGCCACGTTCCCTCGTTCTCGCCCGTGGTGATCTGGCCCTCAGGCCCGACAGCAAGACCTCCAGGAGCGCGAAGCCCGGTGGCGACGACCTCGAATTTTTTGCCATCTGAGGAAATTTTCGCAACGATGCCATGATGGGGCAGGATTTGATCAAATCCCCTGCCCCCACCTTTCACCGGCGATCCTTTGCAGAAATAAAAATTCCCCTGCTCATCGGTTTGCAAATCGAATGCGAACTCATGGAAGTTGCTGCTGATGAGGACATCACGATTGAATGCCTCAAAGTAATCGATCTCGCCGTCCTTATTCAAATCATGCAGTCGGGTGATTTGATCACGCCCGTTCACATAAATGGCACCATTGACCACTTTCACGCCCAGTGTTTCAAACAAACCGCTGGCGATACGGCGCCAAGTCAGTTTGCCCATATCCTTTTGGAAACCAGTGACGGTCCAGACATCTCCGTTCCAAGTGGATAGAACAGCGGTATTCTGATCAAGAAAGTCAAATCCACCGAAACGCAAATTGGATTTCCATGGGTTGCTTGTGGGCAAGGATATCTGGTCCACCGCCCAAGCCGATCCTTCATCGGGTTTGCCGGTTGTACCGGAAGTGGCAATCGTTTCCGTAAACTGCGGCGATCCACCTTTAGTGAGATCGGCCAAATTCAACGGCACTGCGGTGGTCGGTTTCTGTCCACGTGCAAGCACGACCTGGAATTTGACCGGATCTCTTCCTGCAGGCACGCGAACGATCAAGCGGTTCTTGCGACCATCGGCCGCAGCAAAGGAAACGCCCGCCGCAGAGCTTTTCAATTCCGCAAAAAGACCACTGCCACTCTTGGCGGATTTACCACCTTCCGTGATTTCCATTTCAGAGCTTTCGTCGGCCAACAAAATCAGCAAGTCCTTACCGCGCGCGCCGATTTCCCAATGACGCGTGATGGCAGGAGTTTCAGAACCAGCGAGATCCGCCGTCGAAGCTTCAAGCACCTTCGCACCCAGCACTTCAGCTGCAAAAACAATGGTGCCCCCATTTTTGTAGTAGCCCACATAGCGACCGTGATCCGGGGGAAGATTTCCGAATCCCTTGAGCGGACGTTTGTCATCGAAAGAACCGCTGGCATCAGCATATCCAGAGCTTGCATCCGTGATGAAAATGGGAGACTGATTGTTCAAGGTCACTAGCGGACCATGAGCACCGGTCCATGGCGTGCCACCCCATTTGACAAATCCAGCATAGCCACTGACCCATCGCAACGTTTCGGTGTCGAACACAGCGCAGTGCTTGCGCCCGCCCAGATCAACCAACACGCCTTTATAGGCCGCCACGCGTTTTGTTCCTTGAAAGGTATCACCGAAGGTATTGGACCAAGCGGGACCAAATTGCATTTCTTCAAACCAAGAAGCGCCACGGCAAGGCGACACGAAAACGGCAAGTGATAGAATCAGTGCTTTTTTTGTCATTGCGAATCGAAAATGGGCGAAGATCGGCAATTTTGCAAGCAAAGTACGAATTTTTCGTACTAGCTCAAAAAAAAATCCCCCTTCAGAAAATGGAAGAGTCGTTGCAACGGCTGGCGAGGGGTTTAAACTAAGAGTGAAACAATTCACGGGTGCAAAAAAGTGACCATGTATAGCATCACTCAGACCGAGTCATTCAACTTGCGTGCATGGGACTATCTCCTAGTGCCGAATGTTCCGCTGAAACGCAACGATGTCGATTTTGATGCGGATTGGGAACATACTCATCGCGTCGATTTTTGGGAGATATTCGGAAACCTCACACCACTGTGAATGGTATACAACGAAAACGTCAATCAATCTTCGCCACTCCCTGATCAGAGGGAGTCTTGGGTGAAAACGAGATCTGGTAAAATTAAACATTGCTAATCCCTAGGTCTCACAGCTAAAGACCTCCCGCATTTCATTTTACCACAACCACGCATGCATACAAAATCCCAAATTGGTCCTTCATCCTATCGAGTTCAGGTATCTCCGCAGTGGTTCACAAACATCCTTTGGCTCATCTGGTTTTTGATCACCGTGCCGCTTCCTTGCAAGGCGCAAACATTTGCCAACGGCCCTGTCGACTTCGGAGACGGTTCATCCAATATCTTCTCGGCAGCAGACACCGGACCAGACGGGAATTTCTACGTTCTGTGGAAAGACGGGAATTTCTACAATACCACGACCCTCGCCACGCCAAAATACAAATTGATCCGTTGGAACCCGGAGACATCCACTTGGACAACACTTAGCACCATTCTCGCCAACACTGCCACCTTTCCCAACATTATCACCAGCGAATTCACCACGCTGGGTGACAGGATGGGACTGAAAGTGGATAGTCAGGGCCGCTTCCATATCGTATTTCACATCTACCGCACCACAGGGGCGGCAATCATGTATGGCATCAGCGGAAACGGTTCTTCTTGGACATTCACCACTCTTGAAACCAACAACAACACAACCAATTATTCTCTATCCGATCCCCAGATCGATCTGGACACATCAGACCGTCCGCACGTGGTATTCCGTGTAACCGACAACAGTTCCTCCGATCCGACTCAGCGCCCCACTCGGATCCGTCGGCATTTTTACAACGGAACATCATGGGCGGCCGAGACAGTTTATAGTCGGTTGGGCAGTCTTTACGCCATCAATGCCGGAGTTGGATATGCCATTGATTCTTCAGGTAAAGGCCATTTGGCGATTGCTGTGGAAACCAATGGCAGTGGCACGGATGCCAGCTTATTCTATCTGAACAATACCTCAGGGACGTGGTCCACGCCAGTCAATCTGGCCGCAGGTGCCACTTCCAACGCCGCAGTCATCTCCCTCGACCTCGCGGTAGACACTAGCGACAAGGTTCATGTCGTCCGTCGGGATCTGGCCTACAACCTTCATTATCATACGAACTCCGCAGGCACTTGGGTAGGTGGCCAAATCAATGGCAACCTTCAGGGAAATATTGACTATGACTCTCTTGCTGTGAATTCGGTTGGCGACGTGTTGTTGGCTTATAACGCGCATACGGGAACCAACACCGGCAGTGTCCGCTATGCATGCCTGTTCAAAGGTGAGTCGGCTTGGCAAAGCGGCTCTGTAATGTCAGGCAACAGCCGGACGGGACAATATTTCTCAGTAGCCTTCAAGGGAGACCGCACAGCAATGCTTCTTTTTGACCATTTTACCGGAACCGGGAGTCCTGCTTATGCCAATCCTGACAATCCGAGGCAATTGCAATACGCAACGGCTACCATTACTCCACCTTCCAGCCCGCCCGTCCTAGCCGCATCCAGCGTGAGCGGCATCACTACCACAAGCTCGATCATTGCTGGCGAAGTACTATCGGATGGCGGCGCATCCATTTCAGAACGCGGCGTGGTTTTTGCTGCCACGCTTACCAATGCCAATCCGCAGATCGGTGGTAACGGAGTGATCAAAACGCTCATTTCGGGCACCACAGGCGCATTTTCAGGGGAAGTCACGGGGCTTACGCAGAATACCTCCTATTCTTTCCGGACCTATGCGATCAACAGCGCAGGCACTACTTACAGTGCGATCGGCTCCTTCACAACATTGGAAGAACTCACCTCCATACAGAAGTGGCGAAAACTCTACTATGGAGACAAAAACAGCGTCGGTAATGGGGCTGACCTCGCAGAACCCGACGGCGACGGTATCGCCAACCTCTTAAAATACGCACTCAACATCGTGCCTGGAGGCACTGGACTGGCAGGCCTTCCCAAGCCGCATTTTGTCAATGTCAATGGAAGCAACTACCTCGCGATCTCCGTCACTCGCGTTCCAACCCGCAACGATGTGACCATTCACATCGAGGCAGGCGACGATCTCATCGGATGGACCGAGGTAGGAAGTAGCATCAATGGAGCAGCATTTACCGGCTTAGGTTTTGTTAGTGAGACTGATGCAGACGGCGGCAATAAACTTGCCGTGATTCGTGATACTGAGAACTCCAACGCAGCGCCGCGACGTTTCATGCGTGTTCGAGTCAGTTACTAGTCGATCCTGAAAAAAACTCTCTCGAGCAGATCGGCTAAGGCGGAAGTTAGTTTGGGGATGTTCGTTGGAAAAAATCCCTCAATTTCTGTTCGCCACCACTCGCGCCATTATTTTGCTATGAATTTGGGCAGCTTGGCGAAGTTCATCCCAGCAGCACTCAACAGGGAATTGATGCGCTATCGCTCTGAGCCTCAAAGGCGGTTGCGCTGTAAGATGTCCGATTTCCAGTTCTATCGCCGACCTGAGCTTCATCCACTTCTAAGGTGATTTGACGGCTTTGACGAGCACTTCTCGTGCACGATCGTAGAGACACCTGTCAGTGCGGAAGGGAATTTTAGCAGACGCTTCATCACTGAGAGCTTCGGTGTATTTGACGTAGCGCTGGGAGACCATGAGCAGGATACCGATAACGGGACGTCTGTCGTCGTGCCACATGGCGGCGAATGATTTTTCATACGCATCCCCATCAATCCGATCAGCAAATATGACCTTCGCGTGCAGAGGATCAATCAAGCGAGTTAGCTCAAATTTGAAGAATTCGGCTTGGGAGTCGGAGCGTTCAGTTTAACGGTATTTCATGGTTGGTTTCTGCAAGGTTTTATCAAAGTTTTTGCCTACTTCGCAGCTCTTTCTTGTAGTTTTGCAAATACCGAATCGCACGATATCTTTACTAAGATTCACCCATTTCAGGCTTTTCAGGATGGACGCTTGTTCACATTCTTCGAGAAGCATCTATACCAGCGACCCAGATCATGTTGAATCACATACACTTGATAGTTTTTCATCTGCTCATGAAATAGCAAAAGCCATCGTCTTTCGACAACGGCTTTCATTGGTTGCGGGAGTAGGATTTGAACCTACGACCTTCAGGTTATGAGCCTGACGAGCTACCTGGCTGCTCCATCCCGCGATTACCTTGAAGCGCTTTGCAGCGCGGGCTGGGAGTATGCGTCATTAGGAGGAGAATTAGCAAGACTTTTTTGTATTTTTTTCCGGTTTTCCTAGGAAACTGTCTACGCCTGCTGTTGTGCGGTGTTTTGATGTTTTGGCGAGCGAGGAAACATCAGAGTAGCGGCGAGCAACAAACACAGCGCCGATGCCAGGAAATGACGGGTCTTTTGCTCTTTTTCCAATTCGAGTTGCAGCACCATGGGCTTGCCTCCATCGACCTGGATGCTACGACCGAAGGTCAGCATGGAACCGCGTTCCGGTACACTGATTTCCAGGCCCGAGGGCGCCGGTTCCGCGGCCAACTGTTGGTTGACGATGCGCTGCGCGATGGCTTGCAGGGCGGCGTTTTCATCGGCGGTGTTGCCCTCGATGAATCGATCGAACTGCTTCGGATCGTAGTTGAATTTTCCTTGCAGCAAAGGATTCACTTGCGCGGCTTGTTCAAGCTGCCGATTTTCCCCGCCGGACTGGGGCTTGTTATCGAGGAACATCTTCTGACGGCGTGTGTTCAGACCGAGCACGGCTTGTTGTGTGCGAAGTTCGCGCAACTGCACGCGCGCATCCTCGTTCGATGCTTCATCGAGCAAACCATTGCGCGCGGCGTTGCCCAGGGCGATGGATGCTTTTTCCTGATCACCTTTGCTGATCCAACTGCTCGCTTGGTCGAACAACGCGACTGCCTCGGCAGAGCTGCTGACTTTGCGCGCACTGACATAGTCCTGATAATTTTCGAGACGGAACGAACCCATGCGGCTCTGGTTTTTCAAATCAAAGTCACCCTGGTGATCGCGCAGACGCCAACCTTCGGGAATCAACACACGCCAGGAGAGATTCTCCATGGGAACGCTCAGCGATGGTCCTTCCAACCTCATCGCCTCGCCCGCACCCGAAGCATAGACGAAGCGGACAGTGGACGGTTGATTCGCATCCGCGGCCGGGAACACATAGAACAACCACTCATCGCCTTCGCGCACGAGGGATGCCCCCTCATCGTTGACGAGCACGTTGTAAAGTTCAGCGGCTTTCGGCAAACGCAGCCGAAGGGTTCCCTTCTCTGCCGCTTGCACGCGCAATTGCACGGCAGTGAGGGCGTCGCCGCGCGAGGAAATGAGCGTCGTGAGTTGACCATCGGCCACCCGCATTTTCTGGATCTCAGCCAACTGGTGTCGTTGGAAGGAAAGCTTCAGAGGATTTTCGGGATTCGTGACCTTGAACGACAGTGCCGGAGAAACCGTACCACGCAGTTGGGGCATCGCTGTCTGAATCGCGGACCAATCATTCGCAAGCCAGCCTTCAGGGATTTCGCCGTCCACGCCCAGCTCCATCCTTCCGCCGGAGCGAATCGCGGAGAAATAGGAAACCTGCCGTGCATCTGACAAACGAATCGGTTCCACGGTGACATTCTTCCCTGCGGGCAATTGTTGTTGAAATTCCAGATCGACCGCCGTGCTGCCCGAGACTCCGCGCTGAAAGCGGATTTCCCAAACATCCGTCTCGCCCTCGACCTTGAGAAAATCCGCTACGCTGAGCCCGGTGGCGCGCACGGTTCCTGCAGTAACATCGCTCAACCCGGGCAAACGCACGCGCAGGGTTTTGATCGCGGCATTTTCGATCTGATAGACGAGATGCATTTTCGTGCTCAACTGCCCTTCACGCAATACGACTTCATGGAAGACCTGGGCCGTGATCCAAGGCTCCAGTTCATCGATGGACAATCCGAGTTTCCAATCCTTTTGCAACAAGCGTAAAGCCAATGCACCGAGTCGCATCGCGGCCTTGGCGTGGACTTGGGGTGCATCGGCCAAGTCACGGGGATCGATGGGAGAAACATTTTCGCGCTCGACGACGCCGATGCGCATGCCTTGTTCCGGCACGATGGTGAGCAGCCCGGATTCGCGCGTGGCTTCGCGCATCACCAATCTTGGCACCTGCCATGCTTTTTGCGCGCCCGTGGAAGGGCCGGTGAAACTCAACTGAAACTGCTGGCGTCCCATGGTGCGACCATTCAAGTGCAGGGTCATCACGCGCACGCCATCCGTTTCCGCCTCGGTCCAGTGACTCAACGCAGCACCCGAGGCGCTCTCGATTTCCAACCCCTTGGGCACCTCTAACAACAAACGGAAGATGCCCGCACGGGTGATGGTGACGGCGAGGTCGCTCGAAAGAACCATGCGATCATCGCCCAGTGACAGCACCTGCCAGCTCTCGGCACGCATTTCCGCTGCCACGGGAGTGATGCGAGCCTGCAATGATGCCTTTGGTGTGCCAAAGCGATAGACTTGTTGCAAGGTTACGAGGGCATTTCCCTTTGCATCGCGCGGCAGAAGTTTTTCCTGGAAGTCTTCGGGATTCACCGCAGCCAGCCCTTCGAGCGTGACCTTTTCCGATTGGGCGTCGTCGCCAAAGGCCAGTGCCAGAAGTCCGACTTCACTGGCGGCGCGCATCACCCGCAAGGGCTCCAGTTTCATCTCCACCGGCAACGCGGCACTACCGCGCTGGGTGTGAACGGTGAGAGAAAACGCCTTGCTCTGTGCCGGTTCGATGGCAACCCGCAACTCGGATTTGTTTGGCTCGAAGCGCCAGACGCCGACAGGACCATCCACCACGTCACTGACGGTGAATCCCGCAGGCACCTTGATCACCAACTCAGAAACCTGCCCTTGGGAAGGCCGGACTGTGATCGCATGACGACCATTGACCACACCTGGTAGAGGAATCATCAATTGCGAGGACTCCACAAAAAACACCGACGGCTCGGTGACGAGATCGCGTTGTTTCGGCTGTGGCACAATGTCCACCACCGGCAACGGTTTCAGCCACAAGACGGCAGCACTCTGTTTGGCATCGGCATCCGCCACTTCTTCCGAACGCGCGGCGGCACCCGAGTCGAATTCCCATCCGGGTTGATCCCAGTGCAGCGTCAGTTTTCTCACTGCCGCCACGGCGACCGGCAGGTTCCATGGCTGCTGCGGTTGCGCGACCGGCATTTCAAATTGGGCACTCGCGGTCAGAACACCGGATTGATCCGCGACAATCAGATAAACCGATTGATTTCCCCGTGTTTCCCTCACCACGCGCAATCCTTCACCGCGAAAATCGCCGAACACGGCTGGAGCATGCAGGAAGCCGAATCGATCACCGGCTTCCGCCCGCACCGTGACATCCACCCCGGCATACAAACGTTGCTCGCGAATCCGCGCATCCAGCACCAAACGATCCGCCGTTTTTTCACGGAGGATTTCCTGCGCTGATGAGTGTTGAGGCAGCATCGAAATCGCCATAAGAACCATCGCTGTGACTGTTGCCGACGGAAGAAAACCTTTGCCACGGAATCGAAAAACAGCGGCAACGAGAGTAAACAAAAACGTTGCCATCAAAAATAACGACACACCATTGCGAATGCAAAGGAGACTGATCGCCATGAGGATCACAGCTCCGCCCAGCCATCTGCGGTCGCGACGGGAGAAACCCCAGCCCAATGCGCTGAGTCCCGCCACCAGTGCGATCCAGAATCCGCGAGTCAAAACAGAAGCCCACAACGATTCATTCGAGATCAACACCGTCATTTGTGAACCGGCTTTTACCACCGGCGCGGCATACTCAATCATCGATGGAGTGAAGGAGGCGATTTGCCATCCTGACAATGCCATGCCCGCGGCCAAGACAGAGGACAGGACCAACGCCAATCCCGAGACCATTTTCCCATGCGACATGATCCACGACGTTGCCAGCAAACAAGTCAGCAATAACGCTCCGATCCAATGACGCGACAACCACTCAAAGCCGTTCTGCCAAAAAGGCATGCGCACCACTTCCACCGTTCCTGCCAGCGGCGTCAGAATCCTGCCCTCGTCACCGGAAACCTTCCATTCGCCAATGACCGTGGGAGCTTGCAGCACCGGAGCTTGCAAGTTGATTTCGCTGCCTTTCGCAGCAGCGGATCCATAACGCAACAGCACTTCCACCGCTTGATTGAGGTCATTTTTCTGCGGTAGCGGAATGACGATGCTATCGCGATCCACACGCGGATTCGCCGTGACGTTGTTGACCTTGGTTTCCAACAAAATCGCACCGTCAGGCAAGGTCATGCGCAGCGCCTCACGGCGTTTCGATTTCACAAAAAACTTCGCCTCCGTGACCCATTGTCCATCGCGCGACACCTGGCTGGAAAGCTGCACGAAGTCCACCACCTGCTCGACCGTTTCACCGGACTTGAACCACTTGAATTTCATGCCGATGGTGAAATCGCGCGCCGTGTATTGCCACGCGGAAAGCGTGGGCGCGGAGCTGAGAACACGGTAGTCGGGCGGCAGCTCGTTCGCTTGCAAGGGCAACACATTGCCGCTGTTTTCCGAGACCTTGAAATCGACTTGCAAGGGGCTGACGACCTGCACGTAGCCGCTTTCCGCCTGCACGTTGAGCGGCCGGATTTCACCGGGGAAAATCTCGCCGCCTGCAGCCTGTACCGGCTGTTCAAAGCTGAGCAACATCGTGCCCGCTCCTAACAAAGGACGCGACAACGGCACCACCAGCACGTTGCCCTCGCGCCGCCATTCGTGCCCGATGTTTTGACCGGTGATCTCAATGTTGCCGATCGCTCCGGGAATCTGCACGCGCCACTCGCTGGCAGGGGCGCCGACCACATAATAATTGAACAACACCGATCCATAGACCGCGCCTTCTTTCACCGAGTAGAGGTGGAACACATCCGCCTGCACACTTTGGCCCAGTGCCTCGGCATTCATCGTGGCAGACCATGCGGATTCCTTGATGCGATAGGCCTGCTGCAAACTGGCACTCTGTTTCGGGAAATACGAAAGCGGCACTTCCGTTAGATTCTTGCGCTCACCGCCAGTGAGCCGATATCCCGGCACCGCAGCGACGCCGATGAAACCGCGATGCGATTTTGCGTTGGGAAATTGCAGCGGCGTGAGAACCCACGGTCCCGCCTTGGAAGCCTCGTTTTTTTCCAAACGCAGTTGCATCAATTGTCGATCCTTCACTGCATCGCGAAAGAGGATTTTCAGCGATCGCAGGCCTTTGCTGGCGGTCGTGGCCAATGCGTAATCCGCCACCGCCGCGCCGGTGCAGGAAACCACCGTATAGTCCTCCGGCACGAGAATTTCCCACTCGCGTAGCGGTGCCTCACGGATGTCGATCTCCACATCGGCAGTGATGCGTCGGTCAGTCTCCGCCAACTCATACACAGTGAGTTCGTTCACGGAAGTTTCCGGCAGCACGTGATCCGCGCCAATCTGGTAGTTGTAGTCCACAGCGGGAAATCGATAGACAAATGACTGGCGCAAATTTTTTCCTTCGAGTGGAAATTGCTCCGGCGCAAGCTGGATCAGCCCGTTGGCATTGGCGACCTCGATCTTCACCGCGCCTTCGTTCGCAATGCGCAGCCATCCGCTGTGGCGCAACGAACCGATCGGCTCGAAGCGCAGTCCCGTGGCCTTGACGGGAAAATTTCCCAACGAAGACTGAGATTCGATCATCACGCGACCTGAGCCAGTCATCGCACGGCTGAATTGTAAATCGAGCAATCTCTTGCCATCCGCCTGTCGAACCGACCAGCCCACCACCTGCTCGCCCTGGACTGAGAGCACTTCGCCAACGCCGTGGATTTGCAGCGTAAGTGATGGCAGTTTGCCTTGAAGAATGCGCAGATCGATCTCGCTGGACTGCCGCAACAAACCACTGCCCACACGCAGATCGGAAATTTCCGTGCTGGAGAAAAACAGCGCACCATCCGCCACCTCGCGGCCTGCGCGCCAGCCTAACAACACATGACCATCGGCAGGCAGAAAACCGCGCCAACGATCGCCCTGTCGCGAAGGAACCACCGGCTTGTGAGGATCGTACTGCACCGTGCCGGGCAATCCTTGCAACCACAACGGCACCACCACCCCGGCGGGAATGGAGAAATCCAACAAATGCCAGTCCCCCATTTGTGTCACGGGCACATCGAAGCGGATCTCCACCGGCACGTCACCCATACGATCCGCCACCCAGTCAAACGCGTAACTTTCGCGCTCCGCACGCAGGTTCATGTGCCAGCCATCACCGGCACTCACATCACTGAGCGAAATGGCACCACGACAGAACTCCAGCGCTGCGCCGACCCTCTTGACCTGCGCTGTGGCCGTGAACACGAATGCCACCGAGCGCTGATCCTTTGCCACCATACCTTGCAGTTGCGCATCGCGAAATGATACCTCGCCCTCTTGTTGGTTGAGATCGATGCGCAAACGCGGACGCGACTGCCCCACAAACCGAAGGTGTTGCGATTTCTCCACCGGCGACAGATTCTCCACCTCGATCACACGGGCGTTTTTCATACCTTCATCGAGCAATGCCACATTCGTCGTGAAACCCACCGCATTCCCCTGCCCCAGCAACCACACATCGCAGGCCTTGCTACCCGCTGTGAGAGCCAGACGCGACTTCACTTGCAGCGTCCATGGTTTTTTCCCAGCATCGGCAGCTTGCCATTTCACATCCAGAAAACGCTGCCCCGCGGCATCACGACGCAGTGACCAATCGACCAGACCATCGCCCTTGACCTCGGTAATTTCGCCTTCGCCTGAGATCGATAAACTCAATCGCTCGCCCGCCCCCTGATGCAGATCATAGCGGACATGGGCCCAGGTTTCGATGCAATCAAAAAAACGACGTATCTTCACATCAGCTGATGCGGAAAAAAATGTCGGCACGGGTTTGGCGGACTTGCCCACCGGGACCAACATCACGCCCTCGCGCGGTGCCTCGTTTTCTTGTGCGTTCAGAAACAAAGCTGAGCCGAACAGAGCCAAGGATAGAAAAGTTAAAACGAGTGATTTCATGGTGGTTCAGTCTTGGAGTTGATCGATCATCTGCAGCAATTCGCCCACGCGCTGGCTCTGGGAAAAAGCATCGCGCACCCGGCGACGAGGTTCCTGCATTTCGGAAAATCGGATCATCGGCGCGAAGTCGCCGCCTTGCAGTTTTTGCGCGCTGAGCATCGCCAATCCGGCAAGCTGCATCGTGGGCGTGGCACGATCAAAGACCAGTGTGGTGGCGTTGTGACGGATGGTCCACTTGCGTTCCACCATCTGCTGCGTGGCAACATCGCGAAAACGCACGGAGACCTCGCCAATCTCGCCGACACCTTCGGGCAATAGCTCGATCTGATAGAGTGCCTGCCCTGCCTCGGCAGCCGCCATTTCCGCGGCATCCACCTTGTCATTGCGGAAGTCTTCCGTGCGCAGACGGTCTTTTTCAAATCCGATCAACTGATAGCGGCTGACGCGTTGCGGATTGAACTGCACCTGCACTTTGACATTCTCCGCGACCGGACGAAAAGCCCCGGCGAGCTGGTTGGTAAATTGCTGTGTCGCTTGAGCGGCATCATTCATCACGTAATAGCGGCCATTGCCGTGGCGGGCGATTTCCACCAACAGAGGATCATTCAGCCCATCCGTGCCGATGCCGGCGATGTCGAACGAGAGATTTTTCTGGCGCAGTTGCTTCACCCACTCCGAGAGACGCGCGGGATCGGCATTGCCGAGATTGGCCGCGCCATCAGTGACAAGGAGCAAGCGGTTTTGCGCGTTGGGCAACTGATTGCGTTTCGCCACGACTTCGCCGAGCTTGAGCGCTTCTTCCAGATTGGTCCCGCCATCACTGGGAACCGTGCGCACAATCTCCAACAATCGCTGCGTCTGGTTGCCCGGAATTTTCTCCGCCAACAACCGAGGAGTGCGGGAAAATCCAATCACCGAGATCTGATCCTCTTCCTGCAGCATCTGGCTCAGCTCCTGCACCGAGGCGAGCAAGGCGGCGCGGCGATCCGCGCGATTCATCGATCCTGATTGATCGATGAGCAGCGTGAGGCTTAGCGGTTGTCCGGCGGAGCGACCGTGCGAAGCCGTGCGCAGGGCGATGCGGAGCAAATGGCGTTGCGGCAAAACCGGGTGGGCGCTTTGTTCCATCGATGCCGTTACCGGTTCTTGAGCGGTGGGGATGGGATCGCCGTAATCGAAGGCGTTGTAAAATTCCTCCACGCGCACCGAATCCGCGGCGGGGCGTTGGTTTTGCGCCATCGCGGCTTGGGCGATGCGGAAGGAATTGTCGCTCACACGCAGGGAAAATGTCGAGTAGGGTTCATCGGCAGTCCATCTCTCTGGCTTCATCCTTGTCTCAGCAGGAACTTTCGGTTTCATGGATGGCTTAAGCTCCAGCTGGGACTCCATGGTTTTTTCGAGTCCTCGCAATGAAGAATCCGCAAGACCATCAATCCTTTCTTGAGCAAGATCGTCTTGGCGCGCCATCTTAGCCTTCGGATCAGCAACGATTGAAAGATGCGAGCCTGCAGCGACCGATTCTGTTTTCCCAGTCAAGCTCGTCCTTCCATCAGCTTCTTGCTGGGCTTTTTTCTCGGCCTCCCTTCTCCACGATTTGTCTACCTCCGTCAGGAGTGAAGCCCTTGTTTGATCGTAATCAGCATCCGATTTGATCCCCTTCGCCTCAGCCACATTTCCGAGGCCACGAACGCTCTGGTCATTGGAATTTTCCCGCAAAACTTGTTCTTGCGCCTTTTCAGCCGCTGCCAAGCGATCTCGATCAGCGGACATCTGGCCACTCTGCAAATTCGAATCAGCTCTTCCCTCGGATTCGTTGGATGCCTTATCCCGGTCCGGGCTGCGGATGTATCCCGTCACATGCGGAGAAAGATCCTGTTGATCAACGCCCTCGGCAACTCCTGCCCGACCACCCCAACCTTCACCCATCTCATCGCCATTCCCAAAGACGACCGAGGAATCCTTGCCACCAGCTGCAGTTATGGCCACCGCTGTGGGAGACGAAGAGACGGCGGCCATGGTTGGCGCGCTGGACGACGATGGCTCGGGTGGCGCGCTACGCGTGTCATCGAGCATGAACTTCTCTCGCAGCGTCTCTGACTGTTCTGCTACGATTGACCCCGCTACGACGTTGGATGCCGAATCCATCGTTGCCTTCTCAGCCGAATAGGTCGCAGCATTGGGCAATTCTCTGTTCTGCATCACCACCTCGTGACTCACTTTTCCCATGGTTGTCGTAGCCCCCTGATAGAGCACGAAGCCCAGCATCAAGAACGCAGCGATGCCCGCAGCATTCACCCACCACTTGCGTCGTGGTTTGCGGCGAACATCTTCCACCGTTTCACGCTTTCCTAACAATTCATCGAACCTGCCACGTTTCTCCGCCGACAATTTCCAATCATCTTCCGCCACCGGTGCATGCACCTCTTTCAAGCAGTCATGCAAGGCCAGCATCCGGCGTTGAAACACCAGCCACTCCGGCATCTGCTCGCACAAGGCTTCTAGTTCCGACGCCTCGAAGGGCGACGCTTCCCCCAGCACCCAGGCTATGATCCTCGCCTCCGTGATTTCATCGCCCGTAGTAGTCAAATGTGCATGTTCGTCATTCATGATCTTGTTCGTTTATCCTTCTCTGCTTTCCACCCCCATGCGCCGCATGGCATCCGCAAGTCCTTTGAGCAAATGATGCAGCTTGTAGCCCACGTTGCTCACCGATAGCCCGGAGCGCCTGCTGATTTCCTCGTAAGAAAGGTTTCCGTTGTATTTCCATTCGATCAATTGCTGGTCCTGCGCCGGCATTTCCGCCATCAGCATGCGCAACACCCCCACCGCCTCATGACGCCCCAGCACCTCCGCCGCCGTCGGCGACTCGCTGGCCCAATCCAGCCCACCATCCATCGCGGTCTCGCGACGGTGATCACGCAGGTGGTTGAGCGCCATATTGCGGATGGATCGATACAACCACGCCCGCGGATTCTCCACCTCGTTCCAGTGTTCGTGCAAACGCAGAAACGCCTCCTGCACCAGATCCTCGGCCGTTTCACGATTGCCGACGACCCCAAAGGCAAAACGCAGCAATGATGATTCTTCGCAATCAAAGAGAGCCTTCAGGCTGGGTCGCTCCGCAGGGTGAGACAAGTCATCGCGCGCGATAACGGGAGAAATCAGAGTGGATGTGTGTTGATCCATCATGCGGAATGGGCTGAATCCATGGTCTTACTGAGATAAAGACACCGCGCCGAGAAAAACCTTAGAAATTTTCCCACAAAAAACTCAGGGGGCTTCGTGCAATTATGGTTGCGATGCGCGAAAAGAAGAGTTTTACTTGCTTTCAGCCTTCGGGCGCACTTGCATTTTTTGACCGCATCATGATTGAAAACCTTCGCAAATATCCCGGCGTCATCATTGCCGCCCTCGTCGCTGTGTTCATTGGATTCCTGCTGATGGACTCCGAGCGCTTCTTCCGTCAGTCGGGCGCAAACAGCATTTCCGTCAATGATGTGAGCTACGATATCAACGAGTTCCGCCGTCTAGGTCCCAGTTCACGCAAGCTGGGAGAACAACTTGCTTCTTACCAGTCATTGGATCTCTATCGTTTCGTCAACGCACTCACAGACACCAAATCGACCAGCGAAGATGCCGCGGAAAAAAGCTTTTTCGTCAACCGTTTGCTGCTTCAGCAGGCAGGGCGCGATTTCGGTATCCAGCCGGGAGATGCGGAAATTCAAGCCTTCGTGCGAGAGCGTTCGGTGTTTGCCGATTCCGATCCCACCAATCCTTCTGCAAAGTCTTTCAATCAGGAGCGCTATCAAAATTTCGTCATGAACGGACTCGGTAAGAACGGTCTTACGGAGGCTGATCTTTTCCTGCTGGTGAAAGACTTTCTCACTTACGAAAAATTGCAAACCCTGTTCGGTGGTGCGATTGAGGTGAATCCCGATGACGTGAAACAGACCTATCAGGCCATGTCGCAGAAAATCGCGGCTACCTACATTACTCTGCCGTTGGCTGATTTTACCGCCAAACAACAACCCACCGAGGAGCAGCTGAAAGAATATTGGGAAATCCGCAAGGACAGCTTCAAGACCGAAACACGTCGCAAGTTTTCCTACGTGATCGGCACACCCCAATACCCTCAAGGAGCCGAAAAAGCACCGGAACCTCCCAAACCAGCCAAAGAGGGTGATCCAGCCCCCGAACCTTCCGCCGAAGACAAGGCCATTCTGGAAAAACGTCGCAAGGCAGAACTCGAAGTTGCCGCAAAAATGGACGATATCCTCGCTGCCATCGAATCCAGCAAAGGCGGGGAATTTGAAAACGCCGTGAAACAAGAAGGCTGGGAAATCCGCGTCACCGAGCTTTTCACCGCCAGCACCATACCCGACATTCTTCTTCCTCTCACACCCCGCAAAACAACCAAAACTCTGACCCAATTGTTGTTTGATCTCAAAACCACATCGGATCCCATTTCCAAATTCACCTCCAGTTTTCCCGTTGGCGCGGCGGATTGGTTCATTGCTCGGCTCGATGCGGAAGAGGAATCCCGCGTCAAGAGCTTCGAGGAAGCCAAGGAAGAGGTCACCAAGCAGTGGATTGAGGAAAAAGGCAAAGAGGCCCTCAAATCCGCTGCTGAAGAGTTGAAGAAAAAAATCGAGGAAGCGATGAAATCAGGCAAAAGTTTTGCTGATGCGGCCAAGGATTCCGGTCTCACCATCAGTTCCATCGGTCCGATCAGCAACGGCGAAACCCCTGCCGGAAAATCCGAAGCTCCTACCATTTTTACAGCCGCTCAATACGTGAAACCCGGGAGCCTCACGGAAATTGTCAATACCGACAAAGGAGCCATCATCGCCGTGGTCGATAAACGCGAAATCGAAAAAGACCCAAACACCGAGAGCATGGTCATGGGCGGTATTTCGCGATATCAGGATCAGATGCGCGTCATGGCGTTCCAGTCCTGGTTGTCCGAGCGCAGTGCAGCATCCAAAGTATCCCAGTAACGGATGCCAAACGAGGATCTCGATCAATGGTTTGACGATGCGAACGGCAATCTTGCGATTGGCGATCTCGATGCCGCTGCATCCTTGTATCGACAATGCGTGGCTGCAGACCCCGATTTTTTCGATGCTTGGCATGCCTTGGGGATGTGCCTGATGAAACTGGGACAAATCAAGGAAGCCATCGGTTGCGGCCTCCAAGCAACCACGCTTCGTCCTAACGATCTTTTGGCTTGGACCGCACTATCCCAGATGTATGTGCGTGACGGGCAAATCGCCGAAGCCGAGTCCGCCAAAGCAAACGCCCGAATCCTGTCTTTGGGCGGAAAAGTGCTACGCGATTCATAAGGTGTTTCGAACGATTCGAGTCGAACTCGTGCAAAATCCCAGCGCTTATTACGATTGTCGCCCGTGTCCTCCTCCGTCGCTCTATTAGCGTACGTTTGTTGCCTACCCGAATTTTCCCTCCACTCTCTTCATCTACTTCTTGCAAAATCCGGCAAATCGCCTAGAAAACGTTCTGACATTTCCCTATGAAACGTAATCCATTCTTCCACATCGCTTTTTGGGCTCTGCTTGTTACTTCGCAAGCTGCGATCAGTCTCGATACAAATGCTCAAAGCACGGCCGTTCCCGCAAAAGTCGAGGGACCTATGAAAGACGCTCTTGATGCGTTCAATGAAGGTCGGCACATCAAGGCTATCGACATTGCACGTCCCCTCGCAGAAAAAGGCAATGCCGATGCCTTGTTCCTCATGGGCTTTGCTTACGAGAGTGGGCGTGGCGTGGATGTATCGCGCGAAAAGGCGCTGGAATACTATCAGAAAGCCAGCACTGCCGGACAAAAGGACGCCACCTATCGCATGGCTCTGATTCTCCTGAGTTCCAAAGAAAAGTCCGAGCGCGAGCAAGGCAAAAAGAACCTCGAGGAAGCAGCGAAAAAAGATCCGGCCAATGCAGGTCGCATGCTTGGCGAAGCCTACATCAAGGGCGTGATCGATGAAAAGACCAACGTCGATGAAGCTATCAACTGGTGGACGATCGCCAGTGAAGCGGGAGATATTCCATCGATCCTCGGTCTGGCGCGCATCTATGAGGCGAAAAAAGACTTTCCCGAAAAAGCGGACCCGAAGAAAGCTCTGGCTTTCTATCAAAAAGCGATCACCTTGGGCGATAAGTCAGCCATGGTCGCCGCTGGTTCACGCCTGTTGAATGGCGACGAATCGATTCGCAACGAGACAGAAGGACGTGAGTTGTTAGCCAAAGCCATCGAGGAAAAACAGTTTGACGCCTATCTCGCGCTGGGAGATTTTGAAGAGAGCGTCAAGAAAGACTTTAAAGCCGCATTGGCGCAGTATGAGCTGGGTGGATCCAATCAACAGGTCGACTGTGCGTTGCGCGCGGCCGATTTCTATTTCGATGGCAAAGGCGAAACCGAAAAAAATGCCATCAAGGGTATCGACTGGCTCCGCAAAGCCGCTGAGACCAAGAACCCTATCGCCGGCTACCGATATGCGGCCAAACTTCTGGAAGCACCCGAGCCTGACGAACGCAAACCTGAAGAGAAAGCGGATGCGGCCCGTCGTGCCTATGACCATTTGCTCAACGCCGCGCTTGGTGGCATTCCCCAGGCACTGAACGAGATGGCGTTGTTTTATCTTTCTGGCGCCATGGGTGTCGCGGATCCATCGGCAGCCGCCGGATGGTTCCAGCGCGCCGCACAAGCTGGCGATGCTGTTGCGATGAACAACCTCGCCACTCTCTATGAAAAAGGCTACGGCGTCGTGCAAAATTTTTCCCAAGCCGGTCAATTGTATGAAGCCTCAGCACGCCGCGGCAACGCTCAGGGAGCCGTGTCTGTCGCTCGTCTGATGGCATCTGGTGCTGGCACCAAGCAGAATATCCCGCAAGCTTGGGCTTGGGCCAATATCGCAATCCAAAACGGCGACAAGGATGCCAAATCGGTTCTCGGTGAAATCTCGACATTGGCTTCCACCAAAGATATCGAAGAGGGCAAAAAAGCCTTGGAAACGTTGAGAGCGGAACTTGCCAAGAGCGCCGCTGAGTCATCGGCCAAGTCAGAAACGCCGGCAGCTCCCGTGGAACAGAAGGATCCAACGACAGGAGCTTCTCCGGACTCCGCAACCAGTTCCAGCAAGGATTCACCCAAGGAACCCACCACCGCGACCACTCCTCCCGTTTCAGCGACCACTCCTCCCGTCAAGGCGGTAGAACCAGAGGTCAAAGAAGCGCCCAAGGAACAACCATAATTCTTCCCGACGTCCTGTGCTCTCTCGTAAAGCGAGAGACAGGTTGATTGACCCTGGTGAAAATTCTTGTCACAGCAGGTCCCACGCGCGAACCCATCGACCCGGTGCGATTTATTGGCAATCGCTCATCGGGTCGTATGGGATACGCTTTGGCGCGTGCGTTCCGCCAACTCGATCATCAAGTGCTACTCATCTCCGGTCCGACCCATCTGGACGTTCCTGACGGTGTCGATTTCATACCCGTGGAAACGGCAGAAGAAATGGATCATGCCGTTTCGCGATCCATCGGCCGTGTCGAAGTAGGCGTTTTTTGCGCAGCCGTGGCGGACTATGCAGTGACGGAAATCGCTCCACAGAAAATCAAAAAAAACCAAGAGATCCTCCACCTAACCCTGAAAAAAACCAAAGACATCCTTGGTTCTGTGCGTCCGCTGCACGGCTTTTGCGGTTACTTGGTAGGATTCGCTGCGGAAACGGAAAACGTGGAGCAGCATGCTCGTGAAAAACTCTTGCGCAAGGGTTGCGACATGATCATTGCCAATGACGTTTCGCAACCGGGCATTGGTTTTGACTCGTCCGACAACGAACTCCTGGTGGTGGAGGCTCTGGAAAACACCGTCATGAAGCGCGACAGTAAGGAGCATCTGGCTCGACACCTCGCATCGATGATTACGGAGCGGGCACTGCGAAAAATGGCATCGTGAACCATATGAGCATGAAGGACATCGCCACATGGCCCATCATGTGTCCACATTTCGCTCTTCTTCGCTTGCCACATGAGGAACTTCCCGCTATGTTCAACCCGTCAATATGAAAATCATTACTCGAGCAGCGTTAGTGGCAACAATGAGTGCAGTCGCATTGCATGCACAGGCTGTCAAGCCTGGTGAAATGAACCTCGATAAAACGCCGGAATTGAGTGAATCACAGAAAGAGTTCACCAACCTTCCTGAGCAAAAGCGTATTGATTACATCAATCACGTCAATGAAGCCAACCGCCTGTTCGGACAAAAGCGTATTTTTGAGGTCTTGGAGCAGATCGATGCCGCTCGCAAGATCTTCGACATGAATGCGGATATCCTCAATATGGCTGCCAGTTGTTACGTGGAATTCCGTGATTTTGCCAAAGCCAAGGAATTGTATACCAAAGCACTGGCTCTCTCTCCTCAATCAAACGTGATCCTGTTCAACATTGCGGAATTGGAATTCGTTACACGCAATTGGAAGACCTGTCTGGAAAAATTGAAGGAAGTATTGCCCATGGTGCCCGAAGCTGGTTTGCAGACGCGACGCATCATCGAATTGAAAATGTTACTCTGCCACATCGCTCTGAATCAGGTCGAGGAGGCAAAAGCATTGGCGAACAAGTATGATCCTCTGCGTGATGACAGTCCGTTTTACTACTATGCTCAGGCCTGTCTCCGATATCGTGAAAAGGATCTGATCAAAGCCGAAGAATTCTTGCAAATGGCGAACCGTGTGTTTGAAAATCCCGCATACATTTCACCATGGCAAGACACACTGATCGAATTTGGCTACATTGCTAGTTTCTACGGTGGCGGCCCAGAAGCCGGTGGCGTCACAAACGAGCCTTCTCCAGCACCACAGCCACAGAGCGAGTCTGGGGCAAAATGAATTTTTCGATTGTTACCTTGACCTTCCCTAAGGGGTGATTTTCCAAGAGAAAATCCACCAAGTCGACAGCAAGGGTCTCAATCAACCGTCTGGGTCGGGACTGGGCAACTTCCTCCACTTGCGTTGCTACTTGCGCGTAGTCAACCGTACGACTGATGTCATCATGCAAATCATTCCATGCCTCAAGGGGGGTCATTTCCAGATGCAGCAGAAGTTCCTGGGCAACAGACAGCTCCTCGTCCGGCACTCCCACGTGGCAGGATAGGCGCAGACCATGGATGAGAATGCACTGATTCATCATAGATCGGGGTGTTGGCCTTCCATCAACATGCGGAACTCCTGCAAATCCTTCATCAACCAATCGGGCTCATGCGACTCGAGAACTTCGCGATGGGTGTAACCGGTCAGCAGAGCCACACTCGTCACTCCACCGTGTTTGGCCGTGACCACATCGTGAATCATATCGCCCAAAAACGCGGTATGTCCCGCTGAGAGTTGATGATTTTGCAGCAACTCACCAATGACCGCGCGCTTGTCAAGAACCCCCGAGTAGGTCTGCTCAAAATACTGTCTCATCTCCAGATCATCCAACTGCTTTTCGAATGTTCCACGATCCATGCTGGTGAGAACAAAACAGCGGATCCCTCGTTCACGACACCATTCGAGTTTTTCCCTGGCATGCGGAAGAACCGTCACAGGCACACGAGACTCGGCAAAAGCACGACGGAAATGATGCTCCAATTCGTCCAGACGGCTACCTGGCAAATGCTCCTCATAGAATTCGGAGTATGGAAGACGAAACAACCGACGGAATTCATCGCGATCCATCTGTGGTCGACCATGCAGCGCGAACACCGCGTTGGTGGCCTCCAATGTGGGACCGAGATCATCTACGAGTGTGCCGGACCAATCAAATATGAGATTTTTGAACATGGGATGAAATGTTAGCCAACACTGAAGCGCAAGGATTGGATTTTTTGATTCGCAGCGCTCTGCTGGATTTTTGTGAGTAGACTGCCGCGCATTTGTTCGAGGTGAAATCGCATCGCGGGCTGGGTTACACGAATCGTCAGGCAACCACGCTTCAACGAGACTGGCTCACTGCATTTGGCCACAAAATCACCTGTCACCTCGGCCCAGATGGCACGCAGGTGACCTTCCTCCATGCCTTCGCTGAGACCCGCCAGGCGCAGGATCTCGCCGACACAATCGGCAGCCATGCGCACGTTTTCGTTCAGGTCGGTAGGAGCGTCCATGCCCCACCATTCCCGCCGCACCTCGCGACGCAACAATTCCTGGCGGGTCAATTTTCTCATCGATTATTCGCCGTCTTCGCCAATGGCTTCGACAGGACAGCCCTCCATCGCCTCGCGGCATTGTTCTTCTTCTTCCGAGGTCTCCGGTTGTTTGTAAACGTAGGAATAGCCCTCGTCATCGGAGCGGGTGAAATTTTTCGGCGCAGTCTCGCGACATAGATCACAATCGATGCACTGACTGTCGACATAAAACTTGCCGGATACGTTTTCTTTATTGCGGTCTTCTTTGTCTGCCATGGCGTGAATTTGTGCAGAGCTTCCATCGCCTGATTTGCCCCATCTTGCAAACAGATTTTTTGTTTTTGTCGGCAACTGGGCAAAACTGGATTTTTTACCGTAGCAAAATCAGGCAGGTTGTTCTGGGGACAAACCAAGTGCCCGCCTACGCTGGCCTTTGGTTGATCCACGACTCCCCACCGGTTCCGCAGGCGATGAAAAAGCGCTGTGGCAAGTGTCCACCTATCGTTATCTTCGGGCGCCCCTACAAAAAACACCACAGCCGGACAACTGAGCTTCGACCAGCGGATTACCATGAATATAATTCATAATTGGCACATATATTGCTTATCTGTATGTGCATGAATCATAATCATACAAGAAAAAAAGCCCTGATGACATTGATGATCGGGGGATTGACGAGCGGATGGGCACAGGCGCAGCAAACAGCGGGCACTGTGGTGGATAGTGGCAACAGTGCTTGGATTTTCACGGCGACAGCTCTGGTGTTGTTCATGACCATGCCGGGACTCGCTTTATTTTATGGCGGCCTTGTGCGAGGAAAGAACGTATTATCGGTATTGGGACAGTGTGCCGGCATCGCTTTTTTTGCCTCCATTCTGTGGGTGGCGGGACTTTACAGCCTCGCATTCAAAGGAGATGGCAAATGGATCGGTGACCTCAGCGCCGCGTTCTTACGCGGGATCGACACAGAATCCGTAGCCGCCAACACCAGCATTCCGGAATTGTTGTTCGTGATGTTTCAAATGACATTCGCCATCATCACCCCGGCGCTTTACATCGGAGCAGTGGTGGAGCGCATGAAGTTTTCAGCGGTGATGGCATTCTCCGCACTATGGTTGATTCTCGTCTATACACCCGTCACAAAATGGGTGTGGGGCGGCGGATGGTTGTTTGAGATGGGTGTTCGCGACCTCGCGGGCGGCATTGTGGTTCATGCCACGGCGGGAGTCAGCGCTCTGGTGCTGGCGATCTTGTTGGGCAAACGCAAGGGTTTTCCCCAGCACCCCCACCCTCCGCACAACCCTGCAATGGTATTTATCGGCGCCGCCATGTTGTGGGTCGGTTGGTTCGGATTCAACGCGGGCAGTCAGTTGAGTGCCGGTGGCAGTGCCGCGATGACCATGCTGGTGACGCATCTGTCCGCCTGCGCCGCGGCTTTGGTGTGGATGTTGTTAGAAAGAATTCGCAACGGAAAAATTGGCGTGGTGGGCATGGTCACAGGTCTGGTAGCCGGACTCGCCACCGTGACACCGGCTTCGGGCGATGTGGGCCCGCTGGGAGCGATCGCGATCGGTTCACTGGCCGCCTTGGTATGCTACTTTGCCGTCAGCTTGATTCGGGAAAAATGGCATATCGATGATTCACTGGACGTCTTTGCCGTGCACGGTGTGGGCGGCATTTTGGGCACGATCTTGCTGGCATTTTTCGGACAAAAATCGATGGGAGGACTGGGGATAGTCAAGCCAATCGGTGAGCAATTGGTGATTCAGTTGACAGGACTTGGCGTCACCATTGTCTGGTCTGCAGTAGCGACAGTGCTTCTGTTTTTCCTCGTGAAAAAGATCATCGGCATGCGGGTTACGCAAGAGCAGGAGATGGAAGGATTGGACCGGGCCGAACACGGCGAGAACGCCTATCCGATGGAATCCTGATCATCGCGATGCAAGGGTGTCAGCAGCAGTGCCGACACCCCCTTGCTACCACTCTTGGCCGATACCGTAACGGGCGCCAATTTCCAACAATTCCTCGCGCATCGGCCATTCATCGGCGCGCTCGCTCTTACTGTGGCGCTTGCTGGCACCTTTGAGCATCATGCACCCGGTGTTGTCGCCGATGCGGCGGACCTCTTCGATTTCTTCGGCCGTGAGCCTTACATCGGGAAGCGGCACAAACTCGCGGATCTTGTCCTCGATCGGTCGCTTGTCATCTCCGGTTTCCTGCAAAAACGTAGGTACCACCGATGAAACCGCGGGCTGCGAGAGGTTCCAGATCGCGGCAAATTGCAGCATGCTCAATCCATACTTTTCCGCGATCGGGCGCATGCGTTCCATTTTCTCTATGCCGTGCTTGACCCACCCCGCGGGCCGGTAGGTACGGTGATCACCGGGCTTGAACTCGTGATCCTCTTTGAACTCTTCCGTAAACACGCCGCCATAGTCGACCACGCGGGTCAGAACCTTGACTCCGTTTTGTTGGTAGGCATGGAGAGCCAGCCCCACGGGCCAGGGCTCCAACGGGTTAAGGATGACCATGGTCCAGTCAATCAATTCCTTGTAGGTTTCGATATTGTGAATGGTATCAAGCGTGAAACCGTTAGCGGGGCCGGGTGCGGTGCCGAGCATCTTGGTGAGCCCCTGCTCCTTCAAACCGCTCATGCCGTTCCACACCGCTTCGTGGGTGTAGCCGATTTCATCCGGGTTATGCAGCATGACCAAATCAAAGTGGGAACTGCGACAGCGCTCCAGGGATTTTTCACATGCCATGCGGAGGTAATCTCCATACTGATCCGGACCGCGCAATTCCGCATCGGTAAAACGCGGATAGCCCGAGTTGCCTTTGCGTTGACCCTCGTAAAAATCGTGACCGATCATGCCGACCAGGCAATACGTCGAGCGGTCGACGCCTTCGAGCGCTTTTCCCAGCAGATCGTCAGCCCTACCGTTTCCATACACATCGGCGGTGACGAAAGTGCGAAATCCCGAATCGTATGCGAGGCGCAAAGAGTCGATGAACCGTTCTTCGGTTAACATTTCGCCGTAATGCATGAATCTGCCGCCGCTCCAGGTGCCGTATGCTTCTTGTGTGAGTTCCATGATTGAATCGTTGTGTGGATGGGCAATTACATACTGCAATTCTAGCAAAGGTCAAAACAAAGCAAAATGCGCTGATCAAAGATCAAGATTTGAGAAACGGCTGAGCTACAGCAGATCCCACTCGCCTGGTGGTTTTTCGCGTTGCGCCTGAGCTGAAAGATGCGAATGAGAAAAGGAAATCACGGCCCCCACACCCGCGGCATGTTCACAACCAAGACGATGTGGCACCGCAAAAACAGGAAAACGGTAACTACGCCGTGAACGGTGCCACATCCCCCAGAGGAACGCAACGGTCAGCGTGGCCAGCGCGATTCCCACATGCAAACCCCAGCGCTTCCACCATTCACGGATGATCGCCAACCATTGACGGTAAGCGGAGTTGCCTACTTCCTTTTCCCATTCATCGGGAGGCGCGACCACCCCGGCTTTCATGGCCTTTTCCATCCAATAAATCCGGGTGGACATTTGCTCGCAAAAACCATCGAGTTGATCGGGAGCTTCACTTTTGACGCGCGCATTTTTGATCGCACTCTGCAAAGCACGTGCCCGCTCCGCGCCGCCAACGGACTTCATCAAATCCGGACTGACAAAAATCTCACTACGGGAGGGATCTCCCATGAAATACCACACCAGCACCGTGGGCACGGAATCGGCAAAATGATCACGCCACACTTTTTCCAGCGTCAGATCGGCAGGCAATTTCTGCTCTTCATCAAACAAATATACGTAAATTTCCACTGATGAATCGTTTTTATGGTACCTCAAAAAACTCAAACGATCGCGATATTCCTGTCGACTGAGAGTTTTTTGGGGATCGATGAGGAAATTCTTCGGTTTTTGGGAAAAATATTTCGCAAGAATGTCTTCCGATAACTCAGCGGCGATGGATTCTTCCATCAAGGGCGGAGGGGGCAATGATACACCGGCGAGCACAGCCGCCGTGACATCCGCATCATCCACAGGGCGAAACAGCATGTCCGACAGCAACTCCTCTCCTTCCAACAAGCTCTGGGCATCCTCATCCGACCAACGCGGCAGAGGCGGAATCTCACCCATCTGCCCGAATGCCGATGACAGCAGCAGCGACAATATGACAATCATGAGCGGAAAATTCATGACTTTTCCTCCTGATCGGTTCTTGGTTTTGTCGCGTCGGCCCTCGTGCTGCTCACTGCAAGGATTTGGTTGACCATGGAGGGAGGGAGAGCACGACGGGCAAAACGCAGAGGATTGTTGCGGGCCTGCCGGCTGCGTTTGATGAGGATCGATTCAAGCACGGCCATCAAAGCAACGATGCCATCGGCATAGCGGGCTTCAAGCCAGTGGGGATGCGCCTTGCTAAGACACACAAATGTGTCGTCTTCATCAAGATACGCATCGAGATGATAACCAAAACTCAGGGTGGCCGCCTTTCGCTCCACATCCATGACCAGCAGCACACAGGACTCGTTCGAACACTGCGGTTGATCTTCAAAAGTCACTCGATTCAGGACCCACAAGCCGGCAATGCGCAGGTTTTCATGATTGCGAAACACGCCGGTATGAAGGGCGAAGAAGCATTGCGGAAAGCGCGAGGAAAAACGTTTCATCGCATGCAGCACACGGTTTCTTTCCGCCAAACGCAATAAGCCGGCGCGATCGGCCAAAGCAGGCATGGCTTGAGGAACATCGGCAAACAGCACATCCGCTTGGTGAAGCGCAAATCCACAGCGCGGGCAGGATTCCGCACCGCGATGGATTTTCTGCACACACCTGGGACACTTCATAAGGCAAGAACATCATGCTCCATTCACGGCTTCAGGTCAAAAGCAAATCCCGTATCTTCCCGTTGTCGATGGCGCGCATCGATCACTCTCCAGAGTGGGAAGAATGGCCTTTCCACCAATCAGCGTCGCGCTCCCATGGCTGGAGAGACGGGGATTGGGGCGTTTGCGCCACAGGCATTTTGGCTTCCTCCGCCATTTCCTCCAACAGCGCGTCGACGTGGTGATCGCGCCGTGAAGCGCGCCAGCGCATGCTTAGCAACAAGAGCGCCACCACCCCCAAGGCGCTGAAAATCACCACCAGCATCGCGACGGCAAAGGCATCCGATTCCACCGTATTCATGTTCTCAGCTGATGATGCGACGCATGGGAATCATGCTCGAATATTCGAAGCCCATTTTCTTGAAAAAATGCTGGGAATCCGCACTGATTTTATCGGTCAGCAGAGTGATGCGCTTGAAATCCTTTTTCTTGGCGAAATCCAGCACGTATTCAATCAACATCGTGCCGTAGCCATGACCTCGATGCACGGGGTGCACGATGACGTCTTCCATCAAGATCACAAATCCGCCCATGGCCGTGGATATGGTGAACAATAAATTGACCATGCCGAAAATCGCCTCGTCCGAGCGCAATACAAAGATACGTCCGCGGGCCGGTTGTTCCAAAATCAGACGCAAACCATGCTCCTGCACCTGAGAGTCCGCGCGCAAATCGCCGGAATGGGCGAACAAATCCATCGTAAGAGCGACCAACTCTGGCAAATCCTCGATCGACGCCGGCTCAACCCGGAGATTGAGTCCGCGCTGTTGTGTCGGTTTCCCTGCCATTTGCTCCATGCAAGGAACCATGCACGAATCATACCAAAAGTCACGCGATTATTGAGGCATCGACCGACCGGCTTGCGACTCATTTCTTCTCCCTCGCCAAAGCGGCCGAGAGCAAACCCAGCATTTGCGCCGCTGCGCGTTTTCCGGTGTCCAATACCTCACTGTGATCCAAGCCGGCTGGGGACATGCCGGCAGCCCAATTGGTGAGACAAGAAAAACCAAGGATTTCCATTCCCAAGGCGCGCGCCTGCAGGGCTTCCAACACGGTGCTCATTCCCACGGCATCGGCCCCCATGGCTCGCAACATGCGAATTTCCGCCGGAGTTTCATACTGAGGTCCCCGCAAACCGGCGTAAACCCCCTCATGCAATGGCATGCCGATCTCCTCTGCGGTCCGACGCATTTGATCCCGCCACGATGCCGAATAAACTTCGCTCATATCCACGAAATGCGCGCCTCCTTCCAGTGGCGAGGTTCCTGTGAGATTCAGATGATCGCTGATCATCATCCACTCTCCCGGAGGAAATCCATGGTGCAGGGTTCCTGCGGCATTGGTAAGAATCAGTCGATCCACTCCCTGATCCGCGAGCCAGCGCACACCGCTCGCCACCTCCTTCGCCGCATGTCCCTCATACAGATGGACGCGACCTTGCATGACCCATATTTTGGTGGAGGCAAACTCGCCCAACAGGAAACGACCGGCGTGCCCCGCAACTCGGGACTCCGGCATCCCGGCCGAGGCAAAAGCAACCTCCCGCTCGACGACAATCCGGTCAGCAAAACCACCCAGACCAGAACCTAACACAATCGCAATGTTCGCACTCATGCTACGGATGATAAAATCGTTAGAAACCCGCGTTCATCACAGAAAGAACCATAAGGCAACCGTATCCCCTGCTCCGGTAATGCAGGCCCATGAAGTGTCATTGGGATACCGGAGGAACGATCGAGGAAAAAACCGGGCAACAACAGTCCTACGCTGCCTTCACGCGAACCGCACTGCGGATTGCTGGTCGCCAACGCCAGCGGAGGATCCGGCATCGACATGGCGATGACCACGCCATCGCGCTGGTAGCAGGGACAATGAAGGATATGCGATGGCATGGATGCGGGTTCGTATTCGAAATCGTAGAATACCCCCGCGGCAGCATCGGAACCAGCGTCCACCAACATCTCGCGCGTTGCTTTGCCGCCGACCCGAATTGCCGTTGTCAGCACTTCGCCACCTCCCATCCGTACGCGGTTGCCGTAAATCCCCGCAAACCCCATGTGAATGGATCCCAGGCTCTGCGCCATCGGATCATGTTCCCACAGGCAAAGTTCAACGCGTCGCGGCAACGCATTGACTTGGCCGATTTGCAGACCATTGATCCACAATCGGGCTTGACTTCCCTTGCGATGCGCGAGTCTCAGCGAACGCTGCTTCAGAGCCTCGGCACTGGCACGTTGCAAGGCATCACGCAGCAGATCGACCGAAGCATGGCGCGAATCGATCGGTGGACCGATCACCACGGTGAGCGGATAGGGCAGTTGATACGGTATTTTGCGAAAGAACCGTCCCCTCTCGAACGAGAAGACCGAGCCCCACGCTCCATCGAGCCAGACAGGCACCAGCGGTGAACCGGATTTGCGAGCCATCAGTTCGAAGCCGCGTTTGATTTCCTGCAGGCACCCTGTGCGCGTCAGTTCACCCTCAGCGAACAAACACACCACATCCCCCGCCTCAAGAGCCTCTCCCACCAAGCGAATCGCATCCTTGGCACGGTTCGGCGAGATCGGCACGGTGGCAAAAAGCCGGGCAAACCAGCCCACACCACGCGTTTGCATGAAACCATCGAACATCACGAAGCGGACCGGCCGCGAGCAGGCCGCCGACACGAAAAAGGCATCGGCCCAGGTCACGTGGTTGGGCAGCAGCAGCACGCCACCATTCTCGGGGATATTCGCGCTGCCCACGACACGCAGCCGATAGATCAAACGAACCAGTGGCAGGATCAGCACACGCAGCAACTCGGGCATCCATTTTTTTCCCGCCATCACCGCGATGCCTAAGGTCAGGATTCCTAACAGAAAAAACTGCCATTGCACCGGCAGACCGGCAACAACCATGATCAGTTGGACAATCACCGCGATGATCCCGCCGAGGTTGTTGAAAAAATTCGACACCGCGATCACCGCGCCGCGTTGATCAGCGGGAGGATGATCCTGCACAAAGGTGTTGACCGGCACCAAAAACATGGCCGCACCAGCGCCCGCGGTGGCGAGGAAGTAAGGCAAGGCGTGCGAATGCGGATCAAGCTGGGACAACACGAGCAACCCCACGGACATCACCAACAGCCCGATCGGCGCCAGCGACCACTCAATCCCCCGTTTGCTGAGCAAGCCGGCGAAAATGCTGCCGAGCGCAATCCCCAGACTGGCGGCAAACATCAGCTTGGAAATCGCGGTGCCAAGCTCACGACTGCTGGTTTCCTTGGCGATCTCGATCACCACCAGATTGACAAAACCGGCAAAGGCCCAGAAATACGCGGTGCCCACTGCGGCGATACGCAGCTCTTTGTCACGCCAGACCACCTTGGAATCCGTAACATGCCTGAAGAACAAAGACCTTCGAAAGGGCGCTTCGCTCTGCGCAGGGGTGCGGCGAATCATCTGCGCGACCAAAGCGCCCGCCAAGGCAATCGCACAGATCCAGAAAAATGACGATAGGACCGCCTGCCATCCATCGTCGGATGCGGCAAGATTGCGATCGAACCAGATGCCGCCCGCGATTTGACCGGCAAGAATCGCCAGGATCACAGTGCCTTCCACCACTCCCGTGGCAAAGGCCAAGCGGCGCGAGCCCACCATCTCTTTCACCACACCGAGTTTGGCCGGGCTGAGCAAACAGCATTGGAGCGAATACAAGAAAAAACACAAGAAAGCCCCATTGAGCGAGCGCATGGCAATGGCGGCGGTCAATACGATCACGATCAGCGATTGGGCTACAGCGGCGGTCTTGATCACCAGGCTTTTGGAAAAGCGATCCCCCAGCCAGCCCGCGGCAGGTGAAAACAACAGGTAAGGCAGAACCAGCAAAAGGCTGACCACGTGCTCGGTGTGTTTCGCCAGTTGCCCCCCCTCATGACGCAGGGCCAACCAGGCTCCGAGGGGAATGAGCAGAAACTTGATGATGCTGACGGTGAAGGAATTTTGCACCTGCATCCCGATCAGGGCCCAAAATGAACTCCATGCAGGTTGACGGGAATTTCGGTCAATCTCATCGTTCATTCGCCAAGAACTATGCACACCGCCGAGCGAATGACAAGCCCGCCGTAAACAAATCAACCATCATCCTTCCCTTGCCTCAACGCCGTGATTTGCCAGGATCCCCCCCTCTCAGAGAGATTGTTGCCTTTCCAACGTGGTTTTCTTTGATGGGAACCACTCTTCTAGTCAACTATCCCGGCATGCTGATCAGCTTTTCGAGAAAAACCACAAGCCACAGGGTGGGGACTTGGGGACTTGGGGACTTGGGGACTTGGGGAGACGTGCATCACGGCAGCTGCATTTGTTCCCCACTCTCAAAGTGGTTTGCGCCTGCGGCCCAGAGTTGTCAAGACGGCGATCATCTGCCATCAATAAGCGCACTCACCCGAATAAAACTTATGATACGTCCCGACGACTCCATGCCTTCTTTCGACTTGCCCTCGATTCTTATGCAGATGGAACGATCTGCTGGCCAGATTTCTCAGGATGCCATCGATGAATCGTTGGATTGCTACTACGATGCCATGGAAGCGGAATACGAGGACGATATGCTTGAATTGCTGCAGCACGCCGTGGAGCTCGATCCCGGAAATGCCGATGCCTGGTTGCAGCTCATCAACTTCATGCCGAAACTCACAGTCGCACAGAACCTGGAGCTATTGAAAAAAATCGTCGATCTGGCAGCAACACGATTGGGCAAAAAAATGTTTCAAGAGAATATTGGTTACTTTTGGGGCATCCACGAGACACGTCCGTATATGCGTGCCCGCGCGGCTTACGCAGACGCCTTGCACCAAGCAGGACGATTGGAAGAATCCTGCGCGGAAGTCGATGCCATGCTCCAGCTCAACCCCGGTGACAACCAAGGCCTGCGCTATCGCCAAATGAGCATCTTCCTTGCCCTCTGCAAGTTGGACAAAGTGCGAGCTTTTTTTGAGCAATACGAATATGAAGCCGAACACAACACGGTCTTTGCATGGGCAAAGGTGCTGGAGCGCTTTCTTGCTGGAGACCAGAAAGCAGCCACCGCAGCCATGAAGATGGCACAGAAGCAAAACACCCACAGCATGGCCTACATCCTCGGTCACCGCAAGGTCCCCAAGAATTTGCCAGATGCCTATTCCCCGGGTAGCAAAGAAGAAGCCCTCTGTTTTGCCCAAGACCTGCAAACCGCATGGAACGCTCATCTCGCCGCAAAAATGTGGCTGACAGCACAAAAAGAGCAGAGCAAAAAGTAAGCAACCATCGGTGGTAAAACGCTCTGAAGGCAACACCGCAAGCTGATGTCAGAAACTTTCGTCCACACGTCGACTCCCCAGGACCATGCGGACTTGGGGACTTGGGGACAATCAGACATTAACAATCAGCATTCGTCATTCCTCACCCTTTTCGCGCCATTTCGCGCCTTCTTGTCATTCGTAGCCTTGGCGTAGTAGGATTCGCGGTTCAAAAAATTTCCAACCCCATTCAAAATTCATCATTCATCATTCAAAATTTCCTCGACACTCCCTGTCCCGTCCGTTAATTGTCGGCGAACAAATCCATCTAAAAAATCAAACCATTCACTCCATCGATTGATCAAGTCATCGAAAGTCGCTAACGAAAATGTTTCTGCTGCGTATTATTGTATGGCGGTTAAAAAATATAGTTAACTCAATTTGCTAGCCCGTTTTTTCTCTCTCAAACGATTGATTTCCTAAACTAGGATCCGAATTTCTAAGGATGGATAACCTACATCACAAATATGCATTTCCAGCGAGGTCTATACGAGCAACTCATAACTCTATCGTTAGAGAGCGATCTTTCGAATATTGATAAGGATTTGATTATTCGTAATTCTTTACGCCCAGTAGAAGCAGCTGATCGTCTGGCACTACACCTGAGCAGAATTCTCGCTCGGGTGATTGAAAAATCAGAGGAAAAAACTCGCGTCAGAGATGGGATTGCCCTGGTTCGCAAACTTTTGGATGCAATGGAAAGCGAGCTCACCGAGGGAATGAGTCTGGTCACAGAGGATACATTGCTTGAGGCAATTCTCGATAGAGATCCAAGTGGATCGCCAAAACGGATTGAAAGCCCTCTCATACCATTGTTAGACACGACACTTTTAACAAATGCCCGTGGAGAACCACGTGTAGGACATCAGATTGCTACGGAGATCAACTCGGCACAGCGAATAGATGTGATTATGGCTTTCATTCGACGCAGTGGCATTCGTCCTTTGCTTGAACGATTACGTAAACACGTAGAGAACGGTGGTCGCATTCGTGTCCTTACTACTACTTTTACGAATTCAACAGAGTGCGCTGCACTTGAGCAATTAATAAATTTGGGCGCAGACGTGCGCGTTTCATACGATACAACTTCAACTCGATTGCATGCAAAGGCATGGCTGTTTCATCGAGATAGTGGTTTCTCTACGGCTTATGTGGGATCCTCGAATCTGACACACTCAGCGCAAATTGATGGAATTGAATGGAATCTACGACTGTCCGGGGCGCGCAATCCGTCCGTAATCGATAAAGTCACAGCCGTTTTTGATTCGTACTGGGAAAACGGAGATTTTCTACCATTTAATCGTGAAATCTTTCGAGAAAGAACTTTTGTTGCTGACAATAGCAAATCATTCAATATTCCACCTACAGAATTACGTTTGGAGCCTTTCCAAGAGCGATTACTAGAGCAAATCGAAGTCGCCCGAAAACTTGGACGTAATAAAAATTTGTTAGTTTCTGCAACAGGAACAGGGAAAACGGTAATGGCAGCAGTTGACTACACCAGACTCCTTAAGCGCATACCAAACGCACGACTTCTATTCGTAGCTCATCGTGAAGAAATTCTTGAAAAAAGCCGGGATACGTATCGACTAGCACTTCGAGACGCATCATTCGGTGAACTATGGGTTGGTGGCAAAATGCCAGATAACTGGAATAGTGTTTTTGCTTCCATACAAACTCTTCATCGGAATGGTTTAAAGCATCTTGCGTCAGATCATTTTGACATAGTTGTGGTCGATGAATTTCACCATGCTGCCGCGCGTTCTTATCGTGATGTCCTTGATCATTTAACTCCTGTCGAGCTTTTAGGTCTGACTGCAACACCTGAGAGATCAGACGATCTTTCTATTCTTGATTACTTTGGTGGGAGAATTGCTGCTGAACTAAGACTTTGGGATGCAATTGATCAGCATAGACTTGCCCCATTTCAATATTACGGAATTCATGACGGGACTGATTTGAGGCAAGTACAATGGAGGCGTGGCACGGGCTACGATGTAAGTGGATTGACAAATGTTTACACTGCTAATGATTCATTAGCCTATCTTATACTTAAGCGCATTACGGAACATGTCGACGACATACAAAGTATCAAGGCTCTAGGATTCTGTGTCAGCGTTGATCACGCTCGCTTTATGGCACGGGTTTTTAATGAATCTGGAGTTCGATCAGTTGCTATATGGGGTAACAGTTTAGAAGAAGATCGCCGCCAAGCTTTATCTGATCTCAAAAATGGTGTTATCCGCGTGCTTTTCTCCGTGGATCTTTTCAATGAAGGAGTCGATCTACCCAATGTCGATACGCTTTTACTTTTACGTCCTACAGAAAGTCCGACTCTGTTTTTACAGCAACTAGGCAGAGGTCTTCGTAAATCTTATGACAAAAAGTTTTGTACTGTATTAGATTTTGTTGGTCTCCATCGCAAAGAATTTCGTTTTGATCAACGTTTTCGTGCATTAATCGGAGGTTCTCGTAAACACGTCGAACAGCAGGTAGAGCAGGGATTTCCTTTTCTACCATCAGGGTGTCACTTAGAACTTGATGCACAGACGAAAGAAATTGTTCTTAATAGCATTCGAAAAGCGATTCCAACTAAGTGGAATCAAAAAGCAGATGAGTTGCAAAATCTTGCGAAAGAAGGATTTATCGATCTCGATTCTTTCTTGAAATCATCTGGACTTGATTTAGAAGATGTTTATCAGGGTTCATATTCATGGTCTGACTTGAAAGAAGCAGCAAAACTTCCGCTTGAGGTTGCAGGACCACATGAAAGAGAAATTCGTAAAGCCTGTGGCAGACTTCTGCACGTAGACGATCTCTTAAGACTCGATACTTGGAGAAAATTTCTCTCTTCCGAAATCGCACCAAGTCCTGTAAACCTGAGCGACATAGAAAGGCGATTAGCTCGCATGTTAATTTCTCAACTCATGTCGCAGGTTCTTGATAAAAATGCCACGTTAGCCGATGGCTTGAATCTTCTCTGGGATCATCCTCAAATCCGATCCGAGTTACTAGAGTTGTTCGATATTCTGGCAAAAAGAATTAATCATATCCAAACTTCTCCTCGAGGATATGAGTATATACCTTTGGTAACTCACGCACGATACACTAGGTTAGAAATTTTAGCAGCTTGCGATCCTATAGATCGCTCGACAGTATCGCTCTGGCAAACAGGTGTTCGCTGGTTACCTAAAGCTAGGTTAGACTTGCTGGCATTTACGCTCGACAAAACTACAGGACAATTTTCTCCCACTACTCGTTATAGAGATTATGCGATAAATCGTGAGCTCATGCACTGGGAAAGCCAATCCATTACTAAATCCAACTCCGACACTGGATTACGCTACCAGAATCATTCTTCTAATAATTCCGGGATTTGGCTTTTTGCTAGAGAAAGCGTTAGTGAGCGTGCTTTTTGGTTTCTTGGTGCAGCGCAATATGTATCACACCATGGTGAAATGCCCATGTCCATAACATGGAAGCTTGATCAATCTCTCCCTGGAGATCTATTCCAAGCATTTGCAGCAGCTGTCGGTTAATCCAAAAGCTTGAATAAAGAACCATGAAACTTTTATTTCTTCAATCAAAACCGATACCCCTTGAGGTGCCAATCAAAAGGAATCGAATGATCCTCGATCGATCCGGATGGCAAAACTTCGGCGGACGGGGAAGCTGGTATTGAGGAATGACTTTTTTGATTTTTGATTTGGTGGAAAAAAATTCAACGGCGAAAAGACGCCGATCCCCCGCTTCTCTTGTCCTGTCTCGCCCTTTCAGGGCTCGATGGTGTGGAGAATCCCTCTTCCTAGAGCGATGCCCCAGGCTGGCGTGTTCGGCACCGTTGGCGTGCGGGATGCCGACGGGGATGCCGATGTTTCGTGGTGCGTTGGGGTGGGAGGGGTGCCG
>JACCEC010076766.1_pt1 | contig 60614 bp, 78 predicted proteins | sample 7450121 | NCBI WGS metagenome assembly JACCEC01 (sample SAMN15323455, study PRJNA562643) | freshwater metagenome | isolation source: river surface water | place: USA:Blue River Watershed | collected 2017-08-18
TCGGCAACGCGCACGGGCTCCCATGCGGACAACGTGTGTTCGTTGTTGGAGCGAGCGATGAGGATGCGACTACGCTCGACCACGAACACGGCCTCGGATTTCTGTGCCATCTCAGTCTCCCTTCTTGCGGTTCGCCGTCCGGGACAATACCCGGCGGTTCGATCGCGCGTTGTTCAAGGGATTCGAGTCGTGGTGATCCACTTCCTTCCCGTCGCCCTTCTTCACCCGGCCTTCCTTCGCCGTGAGATCACGCGCCTTATTGCGGGAAGCCCGAGCCTTCACCTGCTCGGGCTTCTTGTGGTAGGTGTTGTATTCGTGTTCGTAGTCGCGCTTCTTGGTCATGGCACGCTCCCCGAGAGTATGGCGATTGCCTGCTTGGCCTCCCAGCTCAGGCCAATGTGATGCTCGATGACCATATTGGATTCACCGGGGCGATTCATCGGCGTTGGAACCGTGGCTTCAAACCTGCGAACAAGCTCGTTCAACACTTCAACGGCGCGCTCGCGAGTCATCGGACTGCCGTCCATGTTCTTCACGGCACGCCACACGTGTCGAAGAACACGCACCACCGCAACGGCGCCTGACGCTTGGGCACGATGATAGGTGGCTCGGGATACTTGGGCTTCGGCATGATCGCCGGGTACGGCGGCTTCGGCGGCGGGTTGCGCGGCTCGGGGTAACGGCCACCACCTGCGAACGCAGGCGCGGCGAACGCGAACAACAGGGCAAGCAATGCAAGGGTCTTCATGGTCGCTCTCTCAGTGTGATCGGCCACGGCGGGCCGGGGGTTGATTGTGTTCCTGTTCTGCCTCGGTCGGAAGCCCCGTCATGATCTCGATCGCGGCCGATGCGCCGGACAGGCTGACCGCGGTCACCGCGAGCCCATTGCCCGTGTGCGCCAACAGGTCGGCCAGCCGGGACGCAGCCGCGGCGTTGCTCGGCGTATTGCGCCGCACGTGGTCCGCAAGGTCCAGCAGCAAAAGCGCCACGTCGGCCACACGCGGGTAGTCCCCCGGGGGTAGGAGGGCCGCGTTCGTCTCCGCTCGCTCGATCATTCCCTCCCACATTGCCCCGTCAGGGGGCCCGAGATTGATCGCGTCGATCAGGGCATTCCAGCACTCGCTCCACGGGGCACGATTTTCGGAGTCGCTCATTTCGTCACGTCCCGGGACTGTGCCATTTGTGCAATAGCGTGGACGCCGGTCAGCCAACACTGTCCCAGCGGCTTGATTGCTGTGCCGCACCCGGGGCACAGCTCGGAATGGGTGGGCCTGTCGAGCGTGCGCCCGTGCCATGCCCGCCAGTGGGCAGGCTTCAGCAGCTCCCCCTCGTCAGCCATTGATTCCAGCGGCCCCGTGTAGGTCCCGAGATACGCCCCACAGGCGAGGGGTCCGTGGTCATGGATCACCCGTAGGCCTTCCCCGGGGATGGTGGACAGCTGTAGGTCGCTCGTGCCGTCCGCCCGGGGGCGTAGGTCGGCCCGGATCACGGTGCCCACGGGGAAATCAGGCCCGGCGACCTCGCGCTCGCATATCGGGTCAAGTCCGGCGGCGCTCGGGTCGCGCTCGTGGACCGTGGTGTTCAGCGGCTCCAGCCCCAGCTCGGCGCACCGGGCCATGAATTCGTCAGGGGTCCGAAGCCTGACCGACACAGGCACGATCTCGAACTCGCTGTAGGACAGGCCACTGTCCCGAGGCGACGCGGGCCGCGCGCCATTTATGAGCGCGCTGTCCGGGGCGTCTTCGACACGCATGGCGAAGGAATGGACCCCAGCGGACTCCGGTGTGCCGTACAGCCTGCCCGTGGCGGGGTCCAGCGCCATGCCCGCCGGGAGCTGGCCCTCGACCTCGTAGCGGTACGGCGGCAGCTTCTCGGGGCGCTTGCTGTCGGCCCAGTCCCGGGCGATCGCCACCATGCGGCGCGCGATGAACTGGCCCAGCAGCATCGACGTGACCCCGAGGCCGGCGATCGTCAGGATCACGGCCACCCAGTCCCAGCCGCTCATCGGGCACCACCCGGGTTGTCGATGTCGCGGCGCTGGGGACTGACGGCCGGCTTGTGCCGGGGCTCGACCGGAAGCCGGACGAACTCGCCGCACCAATTCACGTCCTTGACCACCGGCCAGCTGAACGCCCGGCCGCAGCCGCTCGCGTTGGCGTCCGGGGCCCGGCGCCGGCACTCGCCCTCGCCTCCACCCTTGCCCCTGAAGAACCGGCACTCGATGCAGCTTTCCCTGTTCATGACTTCGCTCCCATGCTGAAAAGGCAGGCCCGGCCACCGGGCAACATTGCGACCCACTCGCCGGGCTGGGTCAAAACGGCCCGGGTTCCCTTCCACTGATTCAGGGCCTCCGGGATAACTTGCAGGTTGTGCCATGCGTGCTTGCCGCCCCGGGCCAGCGGGACCATATGGTCCATGGCCCACGGGTAGCCGGTCATCCGCTCCCGGCGCAGGCAGGCCGCTTTCGCCTCCTGAATAACGAAACGGTCAAACTCCCCGAAGTCGGACAGCTTGGCCGCGTTTTCCCGGGCCCGGCGTACCTTGCCGCACGAGGGGATGCGCTTCTCCCCTAGGGTGAAGGTGAACAGGTCCGCCCGGGGCTGGGGCTTGGCCCGGCTCATGGGTATCTCCCGGCGATCTCGCACGACAGCACCCGCGGACCCTTCAGCGAAACCTCGTCCTGCAATACGGCCTCCTCGAAACTACGCGCCAGTGGGAAGTTGCGGCGCACGATCTCCAGCGTGCCGTAATACAGGTCAACCCGACCGATGACGGTGACGGGGCGCCCGGTCCAGCTACAGCGCCGGATCGCGAATGTCACCGACTTCACCCGCCCCGGGTATCGCTTCCCGTCCCGGCGATTGAGCCGGCCCGAGCCTTCGTGCAACCGGGTCACGTGGCGCACCAGCCGCAAGGTGCCATTGCGCCGGATCAGGTCACCGACCTGAAGCGAGTCGATCAGGGCCTCGCGGGCTTCGCGGCTCACGCTTTCACCTTGGGCTCGGCCAGCTCGTGCCTCGCCAACGCCATACCGCCCGCTTCGGTCAGCCCGTAGTGCCCGGTGCGGTGGCCGGCGTGCATGTAGCCACGCTTCACCAATGCCCGGCACGAACTCAGCCACGGCGCGCGACCATTGCCGGCGATCTGGATCGTGGCGCCCGCCCACGGCGAATTCCGACGCACGTAGCGCATGACCTTGACGGCAGTCTCGGAAAGTCCGTAGTACCCGGGAGCGACGCTCATGTCTTCCTCGCTGCGCGGCGTGCGCGCTTGGCCTGATTCTTCGTCTGGAATTTCACCGGCTTGTCGATCACCGGCGCGTGCGGCTTGATCCCGGCTTCGAGCGTCGTGCCCGGCGTGCGCTCCGCGGTCTTCGCGAGAGCGGCGCCAAGCGCGAGCGAGATCATCGAGATCATGTGCGGCTTCATGGGATCGGTCGCCATGCGACGGTATTGCCTTCGCCATTGTCGGAGCTGATTTCGCCAGCGCAATCGGAGAAGAAGCCGGGCGTATAGGTGACCCACGCCCCCTTGTCCGTTTTGCCGTTGGCACTCAGCAGCTCGACGCGTGTCCCATCCTTGGGCATTGAGTCGATTGGTAGCCAGCCATCGCCCCAGTCGCGCTTGACGTTCGTCACCGGGCCGCCTTGCCCTGCGCGCGAAAAGCCCTTGAAGTATTCCGCCCGGGCCGCCTTGTAGGCGTCGCGCTGGATTTCTAGGATGATCTCGTGCGCCACGTCACCGATTCCGGCCAGTGTGACACCGGCATTCCGCATCACCACCGCGGCCGAGGCTACCAACATCTCGCGCGTCGGCTCGGCGCCGAAGTCCGCCGGCAGCTTGACGCGCTCGCGGGCAAGATCGGTTTCGAGTGTCAGTATGTCTTTGCCGTATTTTTTGAAGAACTCGACCATCTTCGTCGCGAACATGATCGACGCTTCCTCGCTCGGCGGCGGCGGACCGTCGATCACAGCAAGGATTCGCAGCAGCTCGGTGTTCATTTCGATGCTCATCGTTTCCACTCCTGCAAGGGATTGTCGTTGGAAAGCATTAGCGGGTGCAGCGGATCGCCGTTCTTCGTGAAGCCGAACACCTTGACCGGCTTCCCGCTGGCGAACATGAGATCGAGCGTGCGATCGAAGTAGTAGTGCATCGACTTCACCACCTTTTCGCGGGCGCCCCAGCACGGCACAAGGATGTCGGCCTCGGCCATGATGATAGCGAGTTGATTGCGATTGTCCGGGCCCACTGGATCGCGCACCACGCGCAGTTTCTTGATGTCCGTCGAGCGATACGCGAACACGTTGCCGGCGATGTAGCGCGAGGCGCCATTCACGCGAGCGAAGTGAATCCACCGGCGCGTCGTCGCGTCTTCGGCCTCGGCATCCGCGGTGGACGGGTTGACCCCGAAGAACGCAATCGTCGAACGGATCGCGGCCGGGCCGGGCTGCGTCTCCTGCTCGTGATCCACGATGCGATCGAGGCGATACCGGTACTGGCCGCACGTGCTGATGATGGCGCTCATGACTGCCCCTCGGTGTCGTAGCCCAGCGCCTTCCACATGGCGTCGCACTTTTCCTTGCCATGTTCCTTGACGAATTTCTCCATCGCGAAACGCGACTCGATGCGCGTGATCTGCCCCGGGCTCGACACGCCTTCGATCAAGCCATCGAACTGCTTGATCTGTTTCTGCGTCCACTGATCGGACTCGGGGTATTTCCCGTTCTTGTCCGGCCACGGGCCCGGGCTATTGCGCCGGCTCATAGCGGCCGGCTCATGGTGACGACGACGGTCGTGACGTTCGTACCGCTCGGCGCGAAGGCGCCCGCCGGCAACGGCTCGATCGAATCGCACAGCGCGCGGAACTCGGTCGTCAGCTTGTCCTGACGGAACGCGAGGCCACCGGACATGATAGCGACCAGCTTGCCGCCGGGCTTCAGGAACTTCAGCGCGTGGCGCACGTGATGGATGTCGGCACGCTTGGCGAACGGCGGGTTCATGAACACACGATCGAAGGACGGATCGGGAGCGATTGCGAGGAAGTCGCCGGTGTGCGTATGGAAACCGAGGGACTCCAGCTTCTTCGCGCGACCGGGCTCGAACTCGACGCACGTCACCTTGGCGCCGAACGCGTCGAGGTACTGCGCCATCGCGCCTTCGCCGGCACTCGGTTCCAACACGTGCATCCCGACCTGCATGTCCAGCAGCGGGAATACCATCTTCACGATCTCGCCGGGCGTGGGGAACCAGCCCAAGTCGTCGTCCATGCAACGCTCGAACGTGCCCATCTCGATCGCGTCTTCGAGGATTTCGGTGCAGTCCTCGGCGAAAATGTGCGTCTTGGATTTCTTGTCCCATTTGCCGCCAAGCGCGACAAGGACTTCGTTGACCTTGGTGTAGAGCTTGCGATCCAGCACGCCGGACGACAAGCGGAATTTGTTGCCTTCGCACGCGCCAGCGGACAACACGGCCAGCACGTCCTGTTCAATCGTCTTCGTCTTCGCCTTCATTTTTCGGTTCCTGCAAGGGAGGTTTTAGGTCGGAATTCACGGTATCACATTGTTCACGTGGTGTCAACGCTTTTTCTTCGGTTTGACCTCCGATTTCAGGTCTTCGAGGAAGGCCCGCGCCTCCCTGCCATGTTGGAATTTCGACCCGCTCTCTTTTGCCACCCGGGAAAGGATGTCGAGGGCCCGCGCCTGTTGTTGCTTGGTCATGTTGCACTCCTGAAATTCTGGCCGCACACTCCGCTCGCTGCACCTACACCACCACAACCCGAGGAAAAAGTCATGCGTATGAACGGCACAGGCAAACCGGTCAAGGCGGTCGTCCGCAAGGATGCCCCCGCGGCACCGAAACCCCCGAAGGCACCGAAGCCGCCGGCACCCGCGAAGGTCGCCGCGATCAAGGGCAAGAAGTAATACCCGGGCCACACGGGCGTCATGCCTCGACGAGAGCGTGGCGCCCGTGCAGCTTCCGAAACACCAGCAGCGCCGCGACACTCTCACCGCAGTACGTCGAACGAAACTCGTAGCTACGATCCGATCCGCGAACTTCCGCGAGATCATGAGCCACCAGCGAATGCAGCTGTCGATTGCTCGCCCCAATCTCCCGCGCCGATCCCCAGCCGTCATTGCGTAGCTTCGCCTTCATCGTGTTGATGACCAGCAAGCGCAACGTGTCCTTCTGCCACTCCGTCAGCGGTGTATGTGCGTTGACCATCACTTTCCCCTATTGAGTTTCCGCAAGCGCATCGCGCGCATTGCGTCCTCGGCCATTTGCTCGGTCAGGTTCGGATTGTGGATGCAAAGGCCTGAGCCCCTGCGGTGATCGAACCAATAGTGTCCGCACTTGCATGGCTTCGGCGCGTTCGGCGCCCGCTCATGCTTGCCACGCCACTTATCGACCCGCCACTTCCGGCGCCCGCACATTTTGCATTGCGGTAGCCGCACGTAGCTGTCGAGCTTCCGTTCGATCGTCTTGCGATGATCGCAGTAGGAACACCGGCAGTACGGCATGTCATTTCAACCCGGACCACGAGAATTTCTTGGCGCCTTGCTTCAGCGCAGCGCGGGCGAAACTCTCCCGGACCATCCATACCGGACTTCCGATCAGCTGCTCGATCGCGTACTGGATCACATACGGGATCGCGCGCTTGCTGGCCGTGCGGTTCGACGTGTATGCGACCAGCGAGCGCACGCTGATGTCCAGCTTGGCTGCGATCTCGGTATGCGTCATACCAGTCTCCGAGATCAGGAAGCGGACATAGCCGCGGTTCGGGTTGTGTTCCTTGGCGTCGGGGCGTTCGGTGTTCATTTCGGCCACCACTTCACGATCGCGACGCACAGGACGATGATGATCGTCAGGTTGATGACGAATTCGATCATCCGCTCGTGTTGGCGTTTGTTGCTCATGAGTCTCTCCGATAGTAGACCCAGCTCCGACCCCGCTGCTTGCGATACAGGCGCGGGTTGCTGAAGCCGCCCTTGGCGTAGAACTCGCCCTTCGAGATTTTAGTGGCGCCGATCATTTCTCACCTGCCTGTTCGATAGCGAGACGCAGCTTCGGCACCCAGCAGTCGGCCGCGTGCGGCTTGTACGAAACCTCGTAGCAGCAGGCGCGCACGCCTACCTCGTCTTCTTCGTGGTCGTAGCGAACACCGCCGTCGCTTTCAAGTGCGAGCGTCGCCGCTTCGCGCAGGTTGGTCAGCTTGGTGTTCAGGGCCGCGATCTGCGGCCCGATGTTGTTCCACGAATGGACGTTGACGCCGGTCTTCTTGCGCGGGCGACTCATGACGAACCTCCGGTGTGACGGACGAACAACGGGCTGATGCTGACTTCCTTCGGCGGCTTCTTCATCATCGCCACGCGCTTGCCCGTGGTGTTGATCGTCGTGTAGCGACGGATCATATCGGCCGACGCATGGCAAGCTCGCGCTACCTGCGACCACGCCGTGCTTTTGCTGACGCTGGCCGCTACCTGCGCGTACTTGCCTTCGCCGTCGGTGTAGTAACCGAGGCCCTCGTCAGCGAGATCGCGCTTGGCCTTTTCCAGCTCGGCCTTTGCGAGATCGAAGCGGCGCTGACAAATGTCGAGGCGCTTCACCCGAGTGCGATCGAGGCCGATCATTTCGCACCTTCCTTGACCCACCGCTCGGCCTGCTCGCGGGTGGCACCCGTATCGCAAACGAGGATGCGGCCATTACTCAGCCGGGACTTCAGCGTCCAGACCTCGAATATGTCGTAGTAGCCGCGGCCGCGCGGGCTATCTCCCTTGACGTTGCGGCCCGTGGCCCACCGGCGATCTTTCGTGGTGCCGATCTTCTGCGGGTCCGCGAAGACGACGTTCGCGCTACGCAGCGACTTGGCGGTGTAGTTGCTTTTCATGTCAGGCTCCTGCAAGGGATGCCGGTCAATCCCGGCACGCACACTGTGCGCCTGTTTTCACCGCGTGTCAACCCCCTGCCGGAACTTTTTTCAGTCCCCGCCCGGGGTGAACTCCCGGGATGTCCGAGGCTCCCCATTTCGCCACGTGATAGGCCTGCCAGCCCTATGCCACGCCACCACGCCCGGGGCCTTGCACTCCCGGGCGATCCGCTTCAGCTCGACCCATTGCTCCTCCATCTGCTCGGGCGTGCCCGTGCAGCCTGCCTCGCGCTGCATACGGCGCATGGAGCGCATCACGGCCGCTACGTCCCGCAGGTATCGCTCTGCCTCGGGACGTAGCGGCTCAGGGACGTAGGCGGCGATTGCTGCCGGCCAGTCCCGGGGTTCGACGAAGCGGTGAATCTTCAGGCCGTAATACAGGCCGCCGGCATCCGGGAGATGCGGGATCAGCAGCGGTGGGCCGTCCTTCTGGATCATGACGCCATCGCCACCAGCACGATGTCGAGCATATTCAGCAGGTATTGCGTCCGGGGCTGTGCGTTGCGTTCCTTGCGGATCGCGTCGTACAGGTCGCCGGGCGTGTCCTCGACCGGGTTGATCGCTTTCATGAACAACGTCTCGGCGAACACCTTGGCCGATCCCTTCAGGCGCACGCATTCCGGCTCGGTCGTCGCGCGAGCCCGTGCGTTCCACAGCGTGCCCTGATACCAAAAGCCGCCGTCATTGATCTCGGGCAATTTGTTGATTGCCGCCGAAAGGTTCACGGCATTGATGCCGCGTACTTCGATCATCGCTTTCATGGGTGTCCTACCTTCTTCAGCGCGTAGCCGCGGTACGTCATGTCCGCGAGGGTGAACGGCCGCTCGTTACCGACAAGGATCAGCTTCACGAAACTGTCGAGCTGATCGTAGTCCTCGGCGAACAGGGTGATCTTCTCGACGGTCCTGTTCATCGACTTCATCATCGAGATATACCCGTCCGACTTCTTCATCACGTTTTTTATGTGAGGCGGAAGATCGTACTGCGTCAGTTCCTTGATCGCGAGATTCATATCGAGAGCTTCTTCAGTTCCTTGGCCGGCAACGCGCGACGCACCGGCGCCGCGCCTTCGTGGTGGAATTTCAGGAACGCATCGAGCCGCGGCTCGAACCGATCGAACCAGCCCGTCGTCGACAGGTTGTCGAGCGGGAATTCCATCGCGGCGTATTCGTCCTCGTGGCCTTCGCTCGTGGAATGCACGAGATACACCCACGGGATGCGCGCCACCATGATGCTGAAATACACCTGATCCCGGTGTTCGTCGGGCGGCTCGGCCGTGCGAAGCATCTCGTCGCGCAACAGGCAGTATTTCTCGTACTCGACCGGGCTCTTGACTTCGAGCCCCTTCAGCATCTTGCGCGACGTGGTGTCCACGATCCGGCCATCGGGCGAGATGCCGAGATGGCCGCGCCACCGCTGCCGGCGACCGGCGTACTCGATGAACTCGCCAGCTTCGAGATCGTATTCCGGGTTGTCGGCCCACCACTTCGCGGACCCGACCTTCTCCATCACGTGACCGTGCTGGCGGGCGCCACCGACCGGGGCGGCGAACTCGGTGCCATCGTCCGCCCATAGCTTCTTCGACAGCGTGTCCCACGCGCCCTGACCGCCTCGCATGATGACCGAGGCGATCGACGCGGTGACCAGCCCGGCGCGGGCCTGACCGTGCGCGAGCGTGTTCACGCCTGCGCCCCCTCGGCCGCCGGTTCCTTCGGCTCGACCGCCTTCCTGATTACCTTGTCCTTGCGTTCCATGAGCCGGCGCTCGAACTCAGGGAGCTTGCTGACCGTGACGTACAGCGGGCCCTGCTGGAAGCCCATCGCGATCGCCATCTGTTGCAGCCAATGCTCGACCTGAGCCATCGGCAACGGCGCCAGCTTGATGCGGATCGCGTCGATGTCCTTTTCGCTGACGCACATTTCAGCCTCGTGATTGTTGCTGCCGCTGGCGTCGATCGGATCGTGCGGCGTATCGTCGAAGTCCATCGGGTCCGCTTCGTCCATGAGCTTCATCGCCAGCGTCATGTCGTTGTTCGTCGGCCAGTGTTTCGCGCCGCGACGGACGACACACTTCTTCTGCATCTCCGAGCGAAAATACTTCCAAGCCGGAGTTACCTTGTCCTTGTTCTTCCGCATCGCGGCGTCTTCGCACGCCTTGATGTCGAGCGCGCTCATGTATTCGAGATGGCGCCCGCCGTTGGCATAGACCGCCAGCGTGTACGCACCCTCGAATGCACCGCGATCGCCGCGGGCCGGCACATGCTCGAAGTGCGCGCCATGCTCATCATTCCAGCGACGGAACTCATCGCCGGCATAAACCTCGTCGGTCTGGATGAACTTGACCATGCCGCTCGCCAGCGCGACCGCCTCGAAGCCCTTGTAGCTCGGCGCGAGATGCACGGTGCCGGTGCCACCGTCCTTGGTCGGGATCAGGTACGCATGGCCCAGCACGGGATTCAGCGACAGGCCCAAGCGCGCGGTGTTCAGCAGCGCGTTGTAGAGCGAGATCGGATTCTCCAGCGCACACGTGCGAAGGTAGTCGTTGTCGGGCTTGGTCAGGATTTCCAGCGCGTACCGCTGCTCGGCACGGTATTCGAGCGAGCCGCGCTTCGTCTCGCCAAATTCCTTTTCCAGCGCCGGACTGAACAGGTTGGTGATCGGCGCGAGCTGCGCGTCGAGCTTGGCGACCGGCGTGCGTGGCGGCTTGGCCGTCGTGATCTCGGTGCCTTTGGCCTTGGGCTCACGCTTGGCCCGGGTCTTCTTCGCCGCGGCTGCGACTTCCTCGGGCTTGGCTTCGGTCGGCGCGGGCGCCGGGCGGGGCTTGGTCTTTGCCATGTCGTTTCTCTCTCTGGATGCAAGGGTGGGCTATGCCCACGAATAAGTTATCGCGGTTTTCACTGAGTGTCAATTCCGCCCGGGCGCACCAGCCCAGCCTTCGCGAACACGTCGATGTCGAGCTTGTCGCATACCACCATGAGCCAATACATTTGCGGCCCGTATTTACTTTCCCACCGCTCGACGCCGAACGCTGCGTCGATACCGAACTGCCCGGTGTGAATCTCCCGAGCGATCGGGATCACCAGCCAATCGTTCGTCTTCATGCCGAAACCCTTGTGGATTCCGTACTCCGCGACGCTGCCGCCGTGGACATGGTGGATCGTTACGTCATCCTTCATCCCGGTGACGATGCAACCCAGCTCGGCCACGTTGTCCCAATGCGCCTGAACTTCCTTCGAGCGACCGGGCTTGCCTAACCTTCTCGCACGCATCCGTCTCGGATACTGAGACTTGGGCTCTTTCATCGGCCGGGCCCCGTGGCGATCGCGTAGGGCTTCGTGACCCACTTGTGGTATCGCTCGGCGGCGCGTTCGTCGTGATCGAGATCGGCGCGCGACTTGATGTCGCACTTCTCCCGGATGAACTCGGCACATTCCTCGGGCTTGGCGATTCGCTTCAGCCCTTCCTTCTGGCCGACCCATTGCTGAAAGTCGCGATCGTTGCACAGGCGGCCGGCGTGCTGCGACAGCGGACCACCGCGGCGCGTCTCGTGTTCCTCGCGCTGTTTCTGATCGACCTTCTTGCCCTCATCGTCCACTTCGGCGATCACCACTTCCCACTTGATCGGGTTCTCGCTCGACACCATCGCCGGCAACAGGCGGAAGAAGTTGTAGTCCTCCTCGTCGGCCAGCTCCATCTTGACCAGCGCGCCTTCGTTATTGCTGACGCGCCATCCGGTGAAGTAGCCGTGCAGCTGTCGCGGGTACTGGCCCAGCAGCGAGACGATGAACGTGATGCCGGCGCGGTTCTTCTTCCGCTTCGTCATCATGCGAAAGGTCTTGTAGTCATCCTCGCTGCCGAGCTGGAACTCGACCTTGAAGCCGCCCCGGTGTGAGGACTCCGCGTTATACAGGACGAACGCGCCATGATAGGCGACCTGTTCTTCGCGGATGACGGTCATTGCTTGGTCCACCAATTCTCGTAACGCTCGCTGTTGATCGTCACGAAGCCGTCGATGCGGACCGCGGTATCGAAGGCGAGCTGATCGAGGACCGGATGCACCTTGTCGATGATCTCGTTGATGACCCGGCCAACGGTTTCGGGATCGCTCAGGCCGTCGTCGTTGCCGATGACTTCGGTCATGCGCTCGCGCAGCAGCGAAACGAACTGCGTCGGATCACAGAAGTCGCTCAGTTGCGGATCGCGCACCTGCTCGACGAGGATCGTTTCTTGCGTCTTCGTTTCGATCATTCGCTCTACCGCGAGCTGGATCGCTTCGTCGGCGGTGGCGCGGAACTCCATGTTCGGAAGCTCGCTGATGCCGAAAGCCCTGAATCGGTTTTGCATGTCGCTCTCCTAGTTAGGTTTCATTGTTGTCGCACGGTGACAACGGTTTGTCAATGTTTCACGTGGAGCCTCATTTCAATTTCGCAAGCTCTTGAATTACGTCGTTCCAATCGCGGGACTTCTTGTCGGCCGACAGGTTCGGGATCAGTACGGTGCATTTGACCGGGGTCTTCAATTTTGCGTGTTCAAACGCGCACGTGTAGGCCGCCTTCTGGCCGTGGAAACTGCTGGCGTCGAGATCGCCGAAGATCACGAGATGCGTGACACCTTCCGGCGCGCGGAAGCGTTCGAGCATGTCGGCCGAGACGCAGCTCCACACCGGGAAATCGAGCCGGTGTTTCATCTGCATGTAGAGCCGGCCGGACATCGCCGTCTCGATGCCCTCGGCGATGCCAAGTATCCCGTCAGCCGGCAGGCCGCCGAGCGGGATGAAGCACCCGTTGAGCTTGTCCACTGACGGCATCATTTTCTTGCGCGTCGGCACGCCTTCGCCGAGATACGTGCGATGCACGCTCACGGGCTTCATGCCCGGGTTGTAGACCTTGGCGATCATGGCCGGCGACTTGCCGCTGCGATCGTCCTCGCGCCACGGGAGATCGGGGTGATACCGAATCGCCGGATCACCAGCGAGGAACGGGATGCCGCGCTTACCGAGGTAGCGAATCAGCACGTCGTCGTTCGGTTGGCCTTGCGTCCACACCCGCTTCAGGTTTTCTTTCTTCTGCGCTTCGTTGTTTTCCATGCGGGGCCTCTCCTCCCGGGCCGAACCTACTAACGCCTCGACCTTCTTCGCGGCCTCGGCGAAATCAATGCCATGTACCAGCATCACGAGACGGAAGCCGTCACCGGCGCCGCATTGATTGCAGTAGTACGTGCCCTGTCCGTTCTTGTTGTCGTAGCGAAAGCGATCCTTGCCGTGACACACCGGGCACGGGCCTTGTTTGTTGCGTAGGAATTTCGCATCGACGCCGAGCTGCGGCAGGATGTCATTCCAGCGATTCGTTGCAGGATGGTCACGCATTGGCTGCTGCCTTCTTGGTGCGGAACGCGTGCTTGATGAGGCGCGACTTCACGTAGTTCTTGACCTCGTGCGACGGTTCGATCGGCGAATCGTACTGCCAGTCGTGACCGGGCTTCAGGTTGAACTTGGAAAGGAACGTCATGTAAACCCAGCCATCGGAGAATCGACGCTTGCCATCTTTCTTCGTCTCGGTGGCGACGCCCATGAGCATCCGATAGAACTCGCGATGGTCGCGCTCGGTCAGCGTCATCTCGATGTTGTTGTATTGCTCGGCGGTCAGCTGCACGAGATCAGCGTCGAGGTATTGCTTGGCCTTGCCGAACTTCTCGATGCGCGTACCGCACTCCGGGCAATACACCTGTCCGCTGAAGACGCGGCTGCATGTCTTGCACACGAACGCGACGCGCGCTTTTTCGGCCTTTTTCCGGGCGTTTTCTACCTGCTCGCGACCCTCGGTCAATTCCCAGTCGATGTTTCGATCGAAGCGACCGTTGCGATAGAAGTTGCCGGCGTGATCCGAATAGCGGCAATCGGGCTTACTGCTGGCGGCGATCGCAGCAAGGCGACCGTCGACACGGGACAGGTCATAGCCTTCCGCGTACACCGGGCGATAGATGCGCCCGCATTTCTGGAGATGCCGCTGCAAGGCCTTGGTGGGCTTCACGTCCAGCAGGACGCGAGCGATCGGGATGTCGGTGCCTTCGACGAATACGCTGTCGTTGCACAGCACCGTCGTTTCGTAGTTGCGGAAACGCTTGAACGTGTTGGTGCGTTGCGTGGTCGGCGTGTCGCCGTCGATATGCTCGGCCTTGATGCCGGCGGCGATGAACTGATCGCGCAGCGCCATCGAATGCTTGATACCGGACGCGAACACCAGCGTCGGCAGGCCAAGGTTGTTCTTCAGCCAGTTGTCTACCACGTCACCGACAAGGTGTTTCTGATTCATGATCTCGTCGAGTTGCTTCTCGTCGAAGTCGCCGCCGGTGACTTTTACGCCGGACAGGTCAGGCACAAACGGAATGTGATAGACCGGCTTGACTAGGTAGCCTTGCTTGATCGCGTCCACCACCGGGAGCGATGTCACCATGTGCGAATACAGCTCGCCCAGTCCGCGGCCGTCGGATCGCATCGGCGTCGCCGTCATGCCAAGGACATCGGCGCCGGCATCGAGATACGCCTTGATGAGCCATTCGTAGGTAGAGCCCAGTGAGCGATGCGCTTCATCGGGCACGAGAAGATCAGTGGGCTCCAGCCGCATTTTGCCGCGCCTGATCCACGATCGCAGCGTATCGACGCTGGCGACTTGTGCTTCAGCGCCGTGCTTGGGCTTGTAGCCCGACATGATGATCCCGGTTTCTACGCCGAAGATTTCCAGCTTGTCAGCAGTCTGTTCGACGATCTCGCGACGTGGCGCGAGGAAGGTGGCGCGCTGTCCGTAGTTCGTGCGCCGCTTGATGACGCTCGACGCGACGACGGTTTTGCCCAGCCCTGTCGCCATGACCAGCAGCGCGGCGCCGGTTTTCCACCCGAGGACGCGTTCGGCGTCTTCTTCGGCCTTGTATTGGTAATCGCGAAGTTCCATTTGTCTCTCTCTGCAAGGAAAAGAGTATCTAGCCTAGAAACTGTTGTTGCCGTTTTCCTGTTGGTGGGATAAGCCGAGAGCATCCCCACACCGAAGCGTGAAGAACTCTCGGCCGGGGTTCCTGTATGGAGCCGACGCGCCGATCATCGCCTTGTTCGGGGCGCACGCTGCGATGACTACGGCGTGCCTAGCTGTTTCAGCCCCATCCCCACAGTCGCTAGCTTCAGACACGCCCCTGCCGCTTATCCCGACGGACGTATCCGGGGATTCACGTGCCAGCAAGGCGGGGGGATTGAAGTCGGGAACGCGCTGTTGTAGGCTGTTTCCCGGATTCAAGTCCCGCCGCCAAGCAAGACATTGATGAATCCCAAGCCCCGGAGCGTTGGTCACGCTGCCGGGGTTTTCTTTTTACGCCGGGTCTTTCCGGTTTGCAACACTTGACACCGATCGGCCTGTCGCCCTACAGTCGGTCCCGTAACGGTCGCTCGGGAAACCTTCTACCGTTGCACAGCCTGTCACGGGCACTCTCTGCAAGGGAGTGACGCCCCCGCTCCTCGGATCGGGGGCGTCTTTTTTTGTCAGAAGGGAATGTCGTCATCCGGGAACGGATCATCGTTCCGGCTCGGCATATCCATCTCGCGCTGCGGGCCAGCGCCACCGCTCGGTTTGTTGCTACCGCTGCTGCCACGGTTACCTTCGCTTCGATTCTGCTGCGGGCGACGATCTTCATCGCCAGCACCATCGCGCCGACCGCCAAGCATTTGCATCTCGTTGGCCGCGACCTTGGTCACGTACTTCTCGACGCCTTGCTTGTCGGTGTATTTCTCGGTGCGAAGCGATCCCTCGACGTACACCTGCGCGCCTTTCTTCAGGTATTCGCCAGCGATCTCCGCGAGCTTTCCCCAAAAGGTGATGCGGTGCCACTCGGTGCGTTCCTGCTTTTCACCGTTCTTGTCCTTCCACGATTCGTTCGTGGCGATGCTGACTTCGGTGACCGCAGTACCGCTTTGCGTGTAGCGAATCTCGGGGTCTTTTCCGAGGGTGCCGACGAGGATGACTTTGTTTACGCCACGGGACATAACACTTTCCTTTTTCTGAGATTCCCAAGGCCACTATTGTCCCCGGGTGACGGGTTACAGCTTGCGTATCTTCTTCAGCTCCTCCTCTGGAATCATCGACTCCGCTAGAAATTGGGTAGGGTAATCGGTCTTCGAGTCGCGCAGGTTTACCATCCTGAAAATCTTGCGCTTGCACACGCCAAGGACCTCGGCCAGCTCATGCCAGTTGGTGATCCTGAGCTGATCCCGGACCACGAACATAAGCTCGCGGATGTAGTACGGGTCGCTCTTGTGCTGGCGCGCGTCAGGGTTCATCGCCTTCCACCCGGGCGGCTTGGCCCTCGATCGTGCGCTGCTGGATCGCTGCCATCGCACGCTCGCGATTCTGATCCGCGGCGACCATCATGGTGCCGATGTTGTACGTGTTGTTGTTCACCTGCACCGTCGGGCCGACCCACTTCATGATCTGCGCCAGCTGGGACATGAGATTGCCCTTCTGCATGAGCCTGACGTTGGCGCGCAATACCGGGGCGAACAGGTACTCGCCGTTTTCGTTCTTGACCTTCTTGCCGTTTTCGTCGCGCACGATCTCGTGGTGCGTCTCGATGCTCACGCTCTCGATGATCGACTGGATTTCGCGCGGTAGCTTCTTCAGTTGCTCGATCGTCATCGGGGCGCCGCTGTCGTCCATGAAGTCCAGCGGGCTCACGGTGATGCCAGCCCACAGCAACGCCACCGCTTTGTCCTTGCCGATGTCGGGCCGCTCGATCGAACGCGAAATCTCCGCGATGAAATCGGTCAACGCGTCGCCGAGTTTCTTTTCCGGGTTTCCTTTGCACGGCAGGCCGGTCACCTTTTCGTAGGCGGCCTTCAGGTTCATCCCGTTCCGCAAGTATTCCTGCGCCACGAGGCGAGCCCGCAGCCGCTTACTGAAATGCTTGGTCGCGACACGCTTGGTCGGCATCGCTGACACAGTGGACTTCGGCACCACCGCTCCGCGCTCGAACTTCATGTTCGTCGCCGGCACGCCAACGATCGCCTTTTTCTTCAGGTCTTCGAGCGATAGCTTGCTCATGATCCGGCGATCCTTTCCAGAATGAATTGCTCCGCGAAGCTGGCGACCACTGGCACCACGGTCCCATTCGGGAGGGCGCGCTGTCCCGCTTCGAGGTAGTTGAGCTTACGCCGGCTGATGCCCATCATCGGCGCCAGCTTGTTCCGCGACTGTACCTTTGCCACCGCGCGAGCGATCAGCTCGGCGATGTAGCCCGGGTCGGGGTTGTGCTGCGTGCGTGCGTCGATCGTTTTCATGATAGTCCAGTGGGAGGGGCCGAAGCCCCTCCCGTTCCGGTTACTGGCCGATCAGTTCGAGGGCCTTCGAGAGCGCCTTGTTCTTGCGCGCTTCGCCGGCACCGAACCACGCGGACGCGAGACGGCTGTCGTCGGTGCGAGCGCGCAGGTTGTGGTCGACATCGTAGGTGACCGCGTTCAGCAGGCCCCACACGGTGTTCTCGGCCGACGCCATGTTGGCGCCCGGGGCGAACTGAAGGATGCCGGCGAGGCGCTCCATCTCGCGGTCGATCGCCTTCTTGTCCGGGAGGGTCGCCACCGCGGCCGCGGTCATGTCGCGGTACACGTCGAGGAAGAAGGACACCTGCTGCTGCTTGGTGACCTCGGTGTTCGCCATCCGGCGGATCGCCTTCGCGGTCGCGTCGAACGATTCACCGATGCCCAGCTCGGCCTTGACCGCCGCGGCATCGAACTTCGCGTTGTGCGCGATCGAGACGTTGGCCTTCTCGCCGACCGCCATCGTCAGCGTGTTGTTGCACACGACGCGGACCGTGGTGAAGCGAGCCTGCGTCGCGGCCGTGCCGTCGAAGCTCGTGGACAGCAGCAGGTAGCCGCCGACGCGATCCGGCCCGAGATCGAGCGCGTGGTCGGTGTTCGCCAGCGCCCACACGATGCGCCCGTCCTTCAGGCCGCCCATCGTTTCCATCGTGTAGCCGAAACGCTCGCACAGGTCGGCGTAGAAATTCACGATCTCGTCGGGCTGCACGACGCGGTACTTGTCGCCGACCACACCGAGGCCGTGGCCGGTGTCGCTGCGGTACAGGACCTTGCGGCTCGGGAAGTCGCGCGTGAGGATCGAAACGTCGGACTCGGCGCGATAGGTGACGGGCGAGGACTTCGCGTGCCAGTCCAGCTTCGCGGCCTTCTGCCACTCGGGCAGGCTGGCGCCCTTGGGCATCGAAACACCGAGGCCGTGCCACGGCACGTCGTTGGTGTAGGCGATCGAGGCGGTGCCGCGGGTCATGTCGATAAGGTGGCTCATGGTGATCTCCGGTTCTCTGCAAGGCCCCGGGGCGAGATTGCCCCGGGGTGAGTTAAGCATTGCACGGTGTGCAACGGTTGTCAAGCGGTGAAACCATCTTTTTTTCTGGCCGCTTTGATCCGGTTGATCCCGTCCCGGAAGCGGTAGTACGCCACGTAGTAGGCGTCATAGCGTTCGGCGCTGTTCTCCGACGCGATGTCAAAGGAATTTTCCAGCTCGCCCTCCACGGCGATCGCCTCGGCCGGGGTCAGGTCCACGACGATGCTGCTTGCCTTCAGCACGGTGGGGAACTTGGCGCTCAGGGCGGCAAGCGTTTCGTCGGTGAAGCCGTAGCTGTCGGCCATGCTTCCTTCAACAACGCCGTCCTGTTCCATGACGCTGATCTTGTGGGCGATTTCTTCGGCCTGCGTCCGGGTGAATCTGATTTTCATGAGGCTCTCCGCAAGGGACCGTCAGCTCGACGGCAGGTATAGTATCGCACATTGTGCAACGGTTGTCAAGCGGTGACATTCGTGTATGCTGTGACACATGCGACCACACTACGAAACCGAAGCGGACCTAGCGCGCGAGAAGGCGCTGATCGCCCGGCTGACGAAAGAGTGGAAGTGCCGGTTCAAGAAGCTGCCCGAAACCGAACGCCTCGATTACCTGATGACGAAATCCATTCGAGGCGTGCTGTACCCGCGTGGCTTCATGGAGATCAAGGTCCGCACGAATCCGCTGGAGACGTACCCGACCTACATGATCTCGCTGGCGAAGTTTCAGGCCGGCATGGAGCTGGCGGCCAAGCATGGCATCCCGTTCTACATTGTTGTCCAGTTCGCCGACTGCGTTTGCCGGGCTATCCATTACCCATCCGGGGTGGGGCCCACGTTGCAATACACCCGCGGCATCGGCGGACGGTCCGATCGTGGTGACGTGCTTGACCGAGAGCCCGTCGCCCTTATTCCCATCTCGGCATTTAAGGAGTTGTGGCATGGCTAAGAATCCCCTTGCAGCGAAGCCGGCACCGAAAGCGAATGAACTCGTTGTTCGGAACCCGGACGTGATGAACGATGTCGTCTCGATCATCGAGACGGCTGAACGCGTCGACCCCGACAAGATCGACGAAAGTAACATCGAGAAGGCGGCCGAAATCCTCGCCCGCGTTCGCAAGGCGTTGAAGACGATCGAGGATGAACACAAGTCCGCGATCAAGGCCTCGAAGGATGCGATGGCCCCGTTCGACGCCGGCCGGAAGGTCCTGAAGGATCGCGCCGAAAAGATGGACGCGCTGATCTCCAATCGCCTGATGAACATGTATTGGGACAGCGACGGCTCGGTCGAAAAGAAGGTCACCGGCACGCTCGGCGCCACCCTGTCCTTCGTCACGAAGAAGGAACTGTTCGGCGAGCTGGCCGACATCACGCAGGTCCCCGAAGAATACCTGCGCGCGATCAAGCCCGAAGATCGTATCGACTGGGCCAAGGTCAACGCCGTGATCGCCGCCGGCATCGCGATTCCCGGGATCACGTCGATGGTCAAGAACTCCGGCCACGTCCGCACGATCGCTACCGACGTGATCGGGTGATCCATGAAGACCATCATCCTGCACTTCCTCGCGCGCCTGCTGGGCGTAACCTTCACCTACGAAATCCGGCACCTTGCAGCCGGCTACAAGCGCACCGAGAGCCGTGGCACGCTTATTTTCACCACCGATGACCCGCATCTCGCGTTGTCACGTTTCGAGGAGATCAAGGCCAATGAAGCGTCCCACAAAGAAGGCGAAGGCTATTACCTCGCCGTCCAAACCCGCCTCGCAGCGTTCGGCACCCAAGGCGGCCTCTACCCCGAAGCGAAAGCTCGCAAGCGATCCGCATTATCAGGCGCAGCGGCGCCTGCGGTTGAACCCGGATTGTCCGAGTCGAATCGCGATCAAGGTCCGACGCTACCTGTCGGAGAAACAGCAGCAGGAAGTCGAGGCGATGATCGACAAAATGCTGGGGCAGGCGCCGCGGAAGGACTGACCGAAGGCGATCGCGAGCTTGCTGCGATCGGCGCACCGATGAACGCCGACGATCGCGTTGCTGGCGATTGGAAAGCGCCGAGCGACAAGGACCTGTAACCCCACCCGGCGAAGGGGCGAATTCGCCGGACCCCTCCACTACCAAGGATTCACCATGACCCAAGCGATCCGTCTGTTCGCCGTCACCAACAAGGCGACGAACGAGGAAAAGTTTTACAACGCGCTGAACGAGAAGGACGCGATCAGCGAAGCGGCGAAGGATCACTTCGGCGTCGAAGAAGTCGGCGTGCAGGAAGCCGTCGACATCGGCCGGAAGAAGCTGGCGATCCTCGACACGGCCGCGGTGACGCGGATCAAGACCGCGAAACCGAAGCCGCCGAAGGCCCCGGCCAAGGACGCCGACAAGCCCGGCGCCTGATCCGCTCGCGTTGAAACCCACGAGGCCCGGGGCTACACTCCCCGGGCCTTGTCTTTATGGTCAAGCTGCTGGGGAAAGCTCACTGAGCTGCCTGATCGCCAACGCCACCTTCGCCGTTGATGTTGTTGAAGCGTATGGACGTGGTGGCGACTCGCGGCGTTGAAGTGCCCCGGCGGGTCGTGGAGGCTTCCGCGTGAAAGGATCATAAAGGCAGGGTGCATCCCCTCTTGCAAAATCCGTTCAGCTTTGTTAGGGTGCCGCCGTCACGTCCGGGCCGGGCATGACAGCGGTAGGCCCCTTGCGGTGCGCCTAGACAGGGGCCGCCGCTTTTACTCCTCGATCGCCCGCAGGTACGGCCGGGCACTCTCCAGCAATTCGTTCCTCGCCTTTGTGTTCGCGTCCATCGCGGCACGCTTCTCATCGGGCGACATCGACGAATTCATGATCGCTCGCTGCGACTGATTCATGTCCGACAGCGCCTCGCGATAGTTACTCAGCAGCCCACGCATTTGCAGGTAGTTGATCTCGCGGTTGGTCAGCGCCGCCGCTTCGTCGTAGCGATTCTGGCGGATGTACGCGTTGACCGTGCGGTACACGTCGTCTGCCTTGCCGAGCGAATCGTACAGGTCGTTGGCGTACTTGTTGTTCGTGCCGGTTTCCGGGTTGCCGCGGTAGAAGCGACTGAGGCCGGCGATGTCTTCCGGGCCGCGCATCGTCGGCGCTTCCGGGAACGCGCCAGTCTGCCGCATCGCTGCATCGCTGATCGAGAAGACGTAGGAACCGATCGTGCCGAAATAGGCCCGGGTGGCCGCTTCCAAGCGCACCGGCGATCGCAGCGTCTCGGGCGTGAACTTCAGCACCGACTTCGGGGTCCAGTTGTTCACTACCTGCGTGATCCCGCGCGCCGTCTCGCTCGTCCACGGGTTGTATTGCGCTTCCGGTTCGAGGCCTTGCAGCTCCAGCCCCACGATCGGGCGGCCGCTGAAGAAGCTCTTGTTGGCCCATTGCTCGACCATTGGCTTGAACAGTTGCGGGATCGGGTTGAAGGCCAGCGTATCGAAGACCGCCCGGGACAGTGAGCCCAGCAGTTCCTTGTTCGTGTCGGCGCCCGTGACCCGGCGGATCACCCGCTCCGGGATCGTGGCGAATATCGTGCCGACTTCAAACGGTTTCGGGATCGCGAAGTGCGAGTCGCCGACGAAGATATGCCAATACGTGTCCTTCTGATCGTCGGTCAATCGCTCGAACCGCTCATCGTCCCTGTTCCGCAGCGCCAGCAGCAGCGACGCGATCATGAGGCCGATGCCCTTGATCGCGAAACCGAACCGGGCGCGCGACGGGTTGACGGCATCGAGTCCGCGCGATCCCTTGTAGAGCCGGTACAGGCCTTGGATGCGGGCGTTCAAGAACGGCACCGTGCGAACCAGCATTTGCGCCGCGACGTGATCGCCGCGCTGACTGAAGTTCATGATGTCCTGCGCCTGATACGCGGCCTCGGCCATGCTGCCACCGCGCGCCAACACTGAGCGCGCGATGCTCACGCGGTTGACCTGTTCCGAGATCATGCCGATCTTGCGGTAGGACTCCCACAACGTGCGCGCCGAGTTGGTCACGATCGCGCCCTTGGGCGGGATGATCTGCTTCATCGTGTCGCGGATGTCTTCGAGCGGGTTGTAGAACCCGCCGGCCATGCCGCCGGCCATCGCCATCTGCTGCATGAGCGGACCGTTGGTCCATATCTCTTGCGTGTTTTGCAGGCCGTCGATCAGCGGCGTGAAGTTCTCGCCGGACACCACCCACGAGGACAGCGTGTCGCGCATGAGGTTGGCGATCATGAAGCCCGGGTCCATCGTGACCATCGTGGTCAGGATGTTCTTCGCGCCGCCCATGACATCGAAGATGCCGCCGAGCGTGACCGGCGTCATGTCCGCGATCGCGCGGTACACGAGGCGATCGTGGACCCGGTAATACTCGGGCTTGCCGTTGACCATCACCGAAACGATGTCGTTGCCGGCCGGCTTGATCCGGCGGAAGAACGTGGTCCACGCGTCGCGCTGATCCTGCGTCATGTTCGCGACTGCGCGCACGCCGTAGTTCAGGTTGTTGTCCGACAGCAGCTTGTTCGCCTTGCGCTGCTGGATCGTCGAGTTGGAATCGTCGCCGACCAACAGGCCCATCTTCTGCAAGCCGCGGGCGATGTCGATGTTGCTGACCTCGATCGCTTCCTGTTTCAGCGGCACCTTTTCCATCGCGCCCGACATCATGCCGATCGCGATGATGCGCGTCTGCGCTTCGTTCTTGTAGACACGATCGAGGATGCCGGCGACGTTCATCATGATGTTTTCCATCACGGGCTGAATGCGCTTGTCGCTGCCGCTCAGTCGCATCGAGCTGACGCGCTGATTGCTGAAGCCGCGACGGCGGGTCATGCCGCCGGGACCCTTCTCGTCATCCTCCTCGACGCGGAAGAACGGCACGTAGTCGTTTTGCGACCACAGGTCCGCTTCATCCTGCGACATCGTGCCACGATCGACGGCGAGCGTCAGCAGGTCGCGGTTGAATTTCTGCCAGTCGTCGAACACCTTTTTGAACTGCGGGTAGTCGCGTTCGAGCCGGATCAGTTCGTCGATCTCGCCTTGCGACAGCAGCTTCTCTTTCGACGTTCCGTCCCGGTTGGTCTGCGTGATGAGCTGCGCCGATCGGCGAGCGACCGCATAGCCTTCCCACAGGTACACGAGATTCTGACCGTCAGCCGTGTTCCACAGCGGGCGGAAAATATCGTAGAGCCCCTGTCGGCCAGCGACCGGGACGAAGCTGCCATTCTGGAACACGGGCACGCCGAGCTTCGCCACCGCGGCGACGACGTTCGGCAGGTTGCGCGTGAGGCTGACCATCTTGTACGCGGAGTCCGCGGCGTCCAGCAGGTTGCCACCGAACGCGCCACGCTCCATCGCCTCGATCGCCGCGGCCGAGTCGATCCAGCCGGTCTTCAGCTCCAGCATCGTGTCGCCGCCGTTGAAGTGGTCGACCGTCTCCCGGAAGGCGTGCTGCATCTTGCCCCACGGACTCAGGTCGTGAGCCGTGGGCTTGACCGTCTTTTCGAGGATCGTCTCGACCGTGGCGTTGCCATGCTTGCGGTAGCGGATCGAGAAGCTCGGGACCCGGGCGCTGACCGCCTCCTCGCGCTGCTGGGCCGAGATCGGCACGTACACGCCGTCCTCGCGCGCCTGCGCCCCGGGCAGGCCCTTGGCGGCCTTTGGGGAGCCCGTGAACAGGACGGCGCTGTGGCCGTCGCTGGCGGCCATCCTGAGCGCCTTCCGCAGCTCCCGGCGCCCGGTGGGGCCCTCGACGCCTAGCACCCGCTGCCCGTCCTCGAAGCCGTCCACCACCCGGGCCCGGAGCCCCTGCATCACGATCGTGCGGCTCCCGTCCCGGTTGTGGGTCACCTGCCGACCCGGGAACCGGGCGGTCATGGTCCGGCCGTCCTCGCCGATCGACAGAAGGTGGGTGTTGAGCTGCTGGAGCGAGCCCGGCACCCGGCCGGTCCGCACGCTGTCGAACACCCGCTCCATGAGGTTCGTCAGGTCGTTGTCGGTCCACGTGCGAACGAAGCCCGCCTTGCGGAGATGCTCGCGAGCCCAGCTCACCAGCATCGACCACAGGCCCGGCTGCGTCTTCGGGCTCGACTTCGACAGGAACTCGTCGGCGTACCGGCGGCGCGCGTTCCGCATGTGCCCATAGGCGCCGCGGTATTCATCGGCGATGTCCTTCATCGCCTGCGTCGAACCGAAGTCGCGATAGACCTGATCGAACAGGGTATCGAGCGCGCCCTTGTCGAACACACCGCGCAGGCCGTGGTGGCCCAGCACTTCTTCGACGACGACGCGCTCGATCGCCTCGGCCTGCGTCTCGAACACCGTCTTGTCGTCGGTCTTCACCGACCCATTCGGCATGATAGTGAAACCGCTGATCGGCCGCGGCGACACGTTGGCGGCGATGATCGTGACCGAGCCGTTGGCCGGATCGAAGAAGCCCTCGACCATGCCCTCGGCGCCCATCGAGCGAATGCGATCGCCGTTCGCCTGATCGAGCTGCGCGTCAGTTGCCAGCACGCGGATCGGCGGCGCACCGGCCCAGTTCTTCGTCAGCGACTCGACCGCGGTCGTCGTTTCCTCGAAGCGTGCAGCGGCCTTGCCGTCCTTCGCCAGCGAGTAAGCCGGCATGTCCTTCATGAGATCGGTCTTCATGTCGCCGAACAGGACACGCCACGCGCGCATTCCGCCCGGGGTGTTGACGGGCAGGCCCACGTTCGCATCTTTTTCCACCGAGCCGCCGAACTTCTTGACGATTTTCTCGATCGCTTTCGGGATGATGCTGTCGTACTGAAGCACCATGCCCTTGCCGCCGATAACCTGACGCGAGTCCCACTCGCCCGCCGCGCCACCGGACTTGATGATTTCTTCGCCGATGTTGGTGCCGACAATATCGGTTATGTGGCGCTTGCGACCGTCGATTGCCGCCAGCGTCATGCCTTGCTTGTCGATGTCGTAGCTCGTGACCTTTTCGCCGTTCAAATAACCGATCAGCACACCAAGCGAAATCTCTTGGGCAAGTTCCGCCTTCTCTAGATCGTGCTTCATTTGCTTGATGTATTCTTCGTGTTGCCCCCTATTCTCGAAGGTGAAGCCGTTTCCGGTCCGGTAACGCAGCGCCATGACCTTCGTTGGCAACGCTTCCATCTCCGACATGATCTGCCGGCGCTGAAAAATAAGATCAACTACCTTTTCTACATATTCACTTGAAAACATCCCGTCGGGTGTTTTGTTCCACTCATTTACCGCTTTCGTTACTTCGTCGCGGTCCATTTCAAATTTAGGACTGTCGATATTGGAGTATGCGTTTACGATATTCTTCGCGCCGAAATAAACCTCGCGCTGCGCCATGTTGTAATTGCGCGCCGTCGTCTCCCTGCGCTCGCCTGAGTGCAATTCAACCCATTCGGCTTTTTCGTCGTTGTCTTCAAGGGTCCAGTCAGCACTTACTTCAACGTCTTCGTGGTACAGCGTGTCGTTGATCTCACGCTTCATTAGCTCGATAGTTTCGGTGTTGTCGGTCGGGTTGAACTTCAGTGTGTCCACGGCGCGGCTCAGTCCGCCCTTATAGCGTTCTGCCTGCTGGAATCCGCTCGTCCACGCGATGCCGTCATAGCCATGCTGCGCGGCCATCTGTGTCAGGTACTTGACCATGTATTCCTGCCACGATTTGCGGAACGGCGCATTGCCGGGCACGCCATCGTTCACTTTTTCGGAGGCATCCATGTAGAGCCCGGTTGCTTCCAAGGCGCCATTGATTTCCGACTGATACTTTCCGGCGTTGTTTACAATCTCGTCGGCGAACCTGATCGCGACATCGGCGGTTTCTTTACCGAACCGCGGCTCCAAGTAGGCCTCGGCCGAATGCAGGAAGTTTTTAGCGGCACGGGTTGCGAAATCCATGTAGTCGTCAGTCGGACGGAAAGATACTGCCGCCCATGCGCTATTGAAAACCTTTACTCGGCGATGATTAGTTTCCTCTGAATCTTCGATGCCAAGGCCGTCGTATACCTTGTAGAACACGTTGAGTTTCTTGCTCTCCATCTCCGACTGAAGTGCGCGCATGTTTTCTTCATCGCCTAGACCCTTATAACCCTTGTCTCGGCCGGCTTGGTGCAGGTCGGATTGCACTTCTTCGATGAATAGCAGCTTCTTCGTGCCGCCTTCCTCGTTCGTTACAACGCGATCGCTGACGCGGGCGTGCATAAGCAGGCCGCTGGAATAGTCCTCGAAGTGAGACGAAGAATAGTCGTCGAGCTGATCGCTGTTGAAGATGATCTCGCGGTAGTTTTTTGCGTTCGGAGCTGCCCACGAGGCGTACTGCGTGCGGGCTGACATCGCGCCACTAGCTTCGAGACGCTCTTCTACCTCTTCCTCGAATCTGCGCGTGTTGCGGTAATCGCGCACTACGTCTTCAAGGTATTCGTCCCTGATACGCATGGCGTCTTCGTCGCCTGCCTCTATAGCCTCGTCTTCGGTGTCGTACAGGTCATCATCGACAGGCTCTCCATCGACGTAGGCTTTCCACACTTCGACTTCTTCAATGTCGTCAGGGGCAAGTTCGCTGCGCTCGGCATAGTCCTGAGCCTCCTCCTCGGTGTCGAAGGTGTTGTCGCCTATGCGATACGCAGTAGTTGACATGGCATAGTTTCTGCCAATTTCAGTCTCATAGTCTTCCATATACTCGTTGAGAATTTCATTCTCTATTTCATTGCGATCCTCATCGCTGACGCCACCGTCTTCGAGAAGCTCGGTGATCTCGATCGGCGGGTAGAAGTCGCGGACCTGATGCAGCAAGTCCACCAGCGGGATTTTCGTCGCCTGATTTTCCTCGGGCGTGTTCTTGCTGCTGCCGCCGGCCAACGCATCGAGCGCGTCGTCGATGTCCACGAACTCGCGCTCCTCCTGACGGAACTGGCCGCGGCGCTGGGCGCCGTCCATCCATTCGCGCCACTTGGGCGGCGTCGCCGACTTCGGCACACCGGGCGTCGTCTGGAGCGCCTCGTACAGCGCCGAATACAGGCCCGTTCCCGGGACGATGTAGTGGCGCTCGGGCAACGCAGGCTCATTGACCTTGACCGACTTCGCCAGCGAGTAGGCCGGCGTCTCCGGGTGGCGCACCATCGCGTTCGAGTCGCCATCGTGGTCGGGCTCGAAGCCGTGCTTGGCGTACCACAGCTTCAGCGTGTCGCCGTCCATGCCGCCGGTGCCGTAGGGCATGGCGTCGAGATATAGCGTGGCGCCATGCTTATCAGCGAGGCCGGTCAGCATGTTCATGGCACGCGTGCCACCGCCCGTCCGAGGATTGAGCGCACGCACGCTCTTGACCCACACCGTGTCCGGCTCGCCCGGGTATGTCTCGACTTCGATCGCGGCAACGGGCTGGCCGTTCGACATGACCAATTTCTCGTGACTGAGCGGGTTGCGCGCCGTCGCTTCCTCGAACTCCGTAAGGAACGGGATCGCCTTGCCGTTCTTCCACGCGCCGAGCTTGATGACCTTCGGCGCCAGCGACAACACGATGCTCGAATTATCAGGATCAAACGCCCCGCTGTTGCTGGTGGCGGATTTGATTTGCTCAGGGCGGAAGGCGACATAAGAATCGAAGCCGCGACGCCCCCAACTATCCCGCATGATGAAGCCGTCAAAGCCCTGCGCCTCAATCGCGGAAACGAACGCATCGCCTTGAGCGTAGCCCTTTGCAACAAATTCACCCACAGACCCGCCGGCATCGCGCCACTGTTTCTCCATGCCGGTAGATTCAACCGCAGAAAATACGGCGTCAATTACTGCGTCGTCGCGGTCGTTTCGCAGGTCAAGCGGATTATTAATCGAAAGGTATGCGTCAACCACTCGGCCGCCGTCGCCAAAATCTTCGGCGATAGCTTCCTTGTCGTCGGTGAAATAAAACCCCTTCCTCGGGTTGGTAAATCCGTTTTTCTTACCTTGTTGGAAAGTGTCAAACTCCGCCGCCGTCCCGTGATAAACCACCAACGGCCGCCCGTCATCATCGACCACCTTGCTTTCGCCAAACCAACGGCGGAAGGCCGAAGTGTCAACTTGATCGACTGTCCTTACGTTCAGGCCGAAATTGATGACCGAATCCGGCAGGATGCCGACCTTCTGCTCGGCGTAGATCGTGTCGATCGCTTTCGCGGTGCGGTTGAATTCGCCGTGCGGGCCGAAGTTCAACCACGAATTCTGACCACGCAGCTCGGTAGCCGCGGCACGGCGCGCGGTTTCGGAATACATGGCGGCGTGCTGGCGGTACGCGTTTTCCTCGCCCTCGGCGCGGAAACCGATGCCTTCCTTCACGTGACCGAAGTAGTCGTGGACGATGCGGAACACGTCGTTGGCGAGTAGCGCCTTGCCGTCGATCATTTCCTCGGTCGGCGCCAGCAGCGGATTCTGCGAAATGTCCTGCTCGGACGCGCTGCCGAAACCGAAATCGGTCGGGAAAAACCAAAGGTGATTGTTTTCGATGACATCGAGGATCGCCATGCGCGGCGACACGGCGTAGGGATCACCCATATCCTGCGTGATCGCCTCGATCTTCAGGCCGGTGTTCTTGACGTACTGATACTGGGCCAGCGTCTCGGCGATCAGCGCGTTGTAGGCCTCACGAACGCGCGGGTTGCCCGGCTCGTGTTCCATCGCCTCGAAGGCGTCAGCGAATTCCGCCGCTTGCACGGCGTCGACCTTGGCGTATTCGGTAGGCGGTTGGTAGGTGCCGAGCCCGGCATCATCCATGTACGCCTGAGCGGCCTCGCGCGCTTCAAGGTGCGGGCCGAATTCCCTCAGTTCGCCGTTGACGGCGACTTTGCGGGGGAGTCCTGCAAGCGGGCGAGATGCGGCCGCGCGTTCCGACGCCAGCCGGCGAGAGCTTCCTCGTACTCCGCGGTCGTCGCGAAGTCCTCGGGCTTCGGTGGGGGAAACTTCTTCTCGAACTCGATCTTGTCCATCGTTTTTTCTCAGCGAGAGGAGGGGGCCAACTTTACCGTCGTCGCGGCGACGCCCGGTCGACGCACGGTCACCTTCTCGACGGTCGCTTTCGGCAATTCGGCGTGCGCGTCGAGGCGCCCCAGCGATCGTGGGGTCTTCGCGCTTTCCTTCGGCGAGTCGCTTTTTCTTGTCGCGCTCGGAATGTTGGTCGGCTTGCTCATAGTCTTCTCCGATGCCATACGAGATACCAATGCCCTCGTAGGCGTAGACGATTGTTTCACCGTTTTCACGGACTGTCAACTCGATGACCGTTTCGTCGAGATACTGCTGGGCGTCCTTCACGGCCGCTTCCACCGCCTCGGCGCCGCCAAGGATCGCGAATTCGTCGCCGCTGCGATGATAGGCCTTCACGCCATGTTCCGCGGCCGATGCCTTCAGCTGTTGCCCGATCGCGATGATGAGCTGATCCGCGACGCCGTGGCCGAACGCGGTGTTCACGCGCTTCAGGCCGTCCATGTCGATCGCAGCGACCATGATGCCCGGCTCGGCCGCGAAGTCCTCGTCGAACGATCGCTTGTTCGCCAGCCCGGTCAGGTAGCTCGTCCGCAGCTCGCGGTTCAGTCGCTCGTTTTCCGACTGCACACGTTTGAACTCGGGATCGACCGCCCGGGCAATGGCCCGACGGACCTTTTGCTGATTCTTGCTCGGGACCGTGATCTCGGTGCCGGCGACGGTGCCACCGAACTGCGACGCGATCGCGGCCGCTTCCATCGGCGACACGCCCTCGGCGCTGATCCCGACGTTGCGACGAAGGTCGGCCATCGGTTGCTTGCCGAGCGGATCGGGCGGAACGTCGGTGTTGTCGGACTTGACCCATGCGCGGAACTGTTCGTTGGTCATGGCGGTGATGCCGCCGTATATCTTCTGACCCAGCACCGGCGGGTATTCGCTCAGGTAGGCGTTCTTCGCCTCGCCTTCGCTGTTGTAGCCCATGACCACCTTCGGCTCATCGAACTCGCCAGTCTTCGGATCGAGCTGGCGGATCACGAACACCGGCTTCGTGTCATCGTGCGCGCCGTCGGCGATATACACGTCGACCGGATCACCATCGGACGACAGCGTGCCAGCGAGGTAGCCGTAGTGATGCTTTAGCTTGCGACTCCACTTCGGGCCGTCGACGGACTTGCGGATCGAGCCGCGCGCGTTCTCCACGCGCAGGTTCACACCGGCCAGCCTGACCTTGCCCTTGCGGTAGTTGCCGCCGCGAATTTGCTCGGGCGATGGTTCGCTGTATTCATTCTGCGGACTCGTGGCCGCATCGTTCGCTGCGATCTCCAGCGCAAGACTTGCTTGCTCGGGCGTCGCGTCGGACGGGATGTCGACTGTCGCATCGCCGCGGACACGGAACCCTGTCGCCGACGTTTCGATCGCGTCGGCGACAGGCGTGTTCCGCGGCGTGCGGGTTACTTCTTGGCCTCGACCTTCTTGCCGTACTTCCTCGGGAGCTTGGGCTTGGGCTTCTCGTTCGAGCCCGGCACCGGCTTGGTCACCGGCGTTTCCACCTGCGCCGGCCGCGGCTTCAAGCGGCGCCCGCCCCCGCCCGCCCGTTCCTTCGGTTCCCGCGAGCCCCGAGCCGCCGAGTCCTGCTGTTCCCTGATCGCGTCCGTCGTCTGACGGAGAAAGTTCTTCTGACCCTTTGACATCACCATTTTCGTTCACTCCTGCAACGGTTGCGGCCACGCCCGTCAGCCGCGAAATGCGGTCGCCGAGCTGGGCCAGTGTGTCCCGCCCTGACGCAGCAGCGGGGATTACCAGCGTGCCATGCACCGAATACGGAGTGGCTTTCGCTTCCTTCAGCGCGGCGATCACCGCGCGGCGATTCTGCAAGGTCGGCTCGATCCGCAGCTCGACTTCAGGCTTGAACATCGCCTTGTCTTTTTCGTAGGCCTTCGCGCTCAGAATCAGCGTGTTGTCATACGTCTCGATGAAATCGTTGGCGACTGCCTCGCGCACGTTCTCCGGGAGCTGTTTCGTCTCCAGTAGTTCGTGCAGGGATCGCACTTGCTCGATGCGACTGCGGCCACCGGCGGCCGCGTGCGCCCAGCGCATCCACTGAACGCCGGTGTTGGCGTCGATCTCGGTCGGAAGGCGCTTCAGCAGCTCGCCCATCTCGACATCCAGCACGGGGTTTGCCGTGGGCAACGGCGGCTCTTTCGTGTCTCCGGCCTTGGGCTTTTCCTTCGGGCCCTTCTGGTAGTGGACAGCCGCCATACCGCCGCCCATCACGCCACCGATCAGGCCGCCAGTGATGGCATCGTTCAGCACGCCTTCCCACGCGTCCACGTCCTTGTCGGCGTAGTCGCGCATCGTGATGTTGTTGATGAGCGACTCGGCGCCCGATTGCATGAACTCCTCGGTCGCCTCGACGCCGGCACCTTTCGCCACGGCGCCAACGCGCGACTTGGCGAAGGCCTCGACGCCTTCACCGGCTACCTTGCCCAGCGCGAGCTTGCTGAAGACGTAACCCGGGCCAAGACCGAAGGCCGCGGTGGCGATGCCGACCTTGATCGCACCGATGCGGCCAGCCTCGTCAGCGATCGTTTCCTTTGCGTACTGGCGGCGCTCGTCTTCCGGCATTCCCTCGGCGGACAGGTACACGTCCATGTAGCGTTTGCTGCCCGCCACAAGGTCCTCATGCGTCCGCCCGAGGATGTCTTCTTCGATCGCGGAACCGGTCGCGCCCGAGGCCAGTATCGCTTCCGCGGTGGCGCCGGTGCCCGTACCGACGATCGTCGGGACGTACTTCGCGTACTTCATGATCCGCGTTGCGCGCACGCCACCAGCGGCCGCTTCCGCAGCGACGCCGGACAGGCCAAGCTTCATCGCGCCACGAGTCATGATCGCCGAATACATGCCGGCGCCAGCGGTCAGCATCATCTCCGGCGAGCTTTTGGCAACGCCCGAGATGATCGACGTGATGCCGAAGTTCTCGTCACCGAAACCCGCGTCGGCGGACTTCTTGTAGTCTTCGTCGCGGCTGGCGAGCCAGTCCTTTTCGGAGTCGCGACTCATCTCGCGAACCTTCTCGCCAGCGGGTGTATTGAGCGTCATCGAGCCGGTTGCGATCTTGAACGCCGTGCCGAGCATCGGATCATCGGGCGACAGCTTGTCCAGCCAATAGCCGGCGCGGTTCGGGATGCCGGCGGCGCCGCCCATGAAGTCGCGCGCGACGTTCTCGACGTAGGCACCGATCTTTCGATCGAAACCGATCAGCCGGTCGATCAGGGGCTCGGGCTCGACTTCCGGTTCCTTCTCGCGGAAACCGAACGGATCGTAGTCGGCGGGCGCGGCCTCGAAGCCGTCGGCAGACATCGTGCTGTCGGGCGACATTGTTCCGCTCGGGTTACCGAACGGATTGTAGTCCGCGGGCGCGCTTTCGAGCGCGTTGAGATCGAAAGGCTTGAAGGCCTCGAATTTCTTGATGTCTGCCACGCCCTACTCCGTTAGGGTGATGCCGTCCTGCGCTCACCAGCTACCGGAACCCCCGGCAGGCTGCTTCGCGCGGTACTGCTGCATCACGATGTTCGTTGCTTCGAGAAGGTCTTTGCCCGTGAGGCCGTATTGCTTCTGGATGTTGAAGGCGATGTCGTTGCGATTGAGCGGCTTGCCGGACTCGACAGCCTGATTCACCAAGTCCATCGCGATGTTCTTGAATTCGGCCTTGCCTTCCTCGGTGCCGAATCGGACCGCTTCGTGATCGCCCACGCGGAAGTCCGAGCCCGACTCATCCAAGACCGTGTTCAGCGCCTTGTTGTAGCGATCGCTGGCCTCGTTGATCTTCGGCGCGTAGCGCGCTTCGATGTCCGCCTTGGCCGCTTCCTTCGCTTTCGGATCAGCCAAGTAGAGCTGATTCTTGTCGAGGGCTTCCAGTTCCTTGCTCAGTTGCTCGGTGATGCCCTTGTATTGCGCGCCTTCCATCGACACGAACAGGCCCAGCGCCTCGCGCTTCGCTCGCGCGGCTTCGCTGTTGCCGGCCTGCGCGAGCTGCGCGTAACCAAGGCCAAGTCGCTTTTCATCCATCTTCAGCTGCGCGGCGAACTGCGATGTTTTGAGTGCCGATTCTTTGTCGAACAGGATGAGGTCGTGCGCTTGCTTGTCTTCCTGACCTTCCTTCAGGAACTCTTGATTGCTTTTCTGCAAAGACTCGGCGTTCTTCTGCGCGAGGTCCTGCATCCGTTCCTTGAATGCGCGATCAGCGGCTTCCCGCTGATTCTGCCATTCCATGTCCTCGCGTTGCTTGTAGTAGCCCGCGAGCTGTCCAAGACCACCGCTCAGTCCTTCCAGCGCACCTTGCCAGTTGATCTTCGACTTGCCCATGTCAGGCTCCCTTACTTCTTCGTCATTCGCGCCCGGGCGGCGTCGAGATCAACGCCGTCGAGGATGTCGTCGCCGACTTCACCAGCATCGACTTCTTTTTCGATCTGCTGCTGCCAGAACTTCGTCGCCTCGTCGCGCTGTTCCTGCGTCACCTGCCCCGATTCCAGCAGCATGTCGCCGAAGGCCTTGGCCGCTTCGAGCTTCGCCGCTTCGAGGATTTTCATTTCCTCGGGCGAGAAATCGTAGGCGTCCTTCAGGTCGGGATCGTTCGGGTCCGGGCCTTCGCCATCGGCCGGTGCCGGCGCCGCGGATTCCGCCGGCATGAATTCCTCGGTCGCGTCCGCTTCCGGGGAGTCGGCATCCGCGCCTTCGCCAGCGATCGCCGCGGGATCAGCGTTCTCGACCGCGCCCGGGAGCTTGCCCTTGTACGGCGGCACGCCCTTGAAGATGCCGGCGGCGTTGCCCAGCAGGTACAGCGCGGCCACCAGCTCGTCGTTGCCGTGGTACAGCACGTCGGCGGTGTATTCCTGCCCGGCGCGCTTGGCGGCGTTGTGCAGCAGCCACGTCGTCGACGCGGCCGCCTTGCCGACCGCTTCCGGCACGGTGATCTTGTTGTTGTTCATGAGCTTCAGCGTCGCGTCGGCCGGCGACATGCCACCGCCTTCCGGCTGGCGATTGTCGGAGATCAGCAGGATCGCGCGATTGACGAAATCGTCGTACTGCTTTTGCTCCTCGACCGTGGGCAATTCAGCTTCGGACGGATCGACCATGTTTTGATGCACGATGTCGTCTTCGACGGTGCCGACGGGGCGTTGTTCTTCGCCCGCGCCCGCTTCTTCCTCGGCGACCGCTTCTTCTTCAGCAGGCAAAAAATCCCCACCGGCGGCAGGGGAGGCCGTCGGTGGGGCAAGGCCCTGCTGGGGGGCACCGGCCGTCGGGGGAGCGACGGCGTTCGGGTCTTGGGGCATCATCGCGCTCATCACGCACTCCCTTGTTTCATGAGGTCCTGCGCGCCTTGCTGCGACAGGAAGTCGGTATTGTCTGCCTGTCGACGCTCATCGTCGATACCGGCCGCTTGTGCGCGCTTGCCAGTCGTGCCCATGACCGGGGAGGCCGTGGTGGACTTGCCTGCGGTCGCGACCGCCGAGCCCGTGCCCGGGGTGACCGAAGGCTGCGTCGGGGCACCGCCGGGCTGGAGCTGGCCCGTCGCGGGATCGTAGTGGATCGCCGTGCCGCCACCGCTTCCGTCCGGGGAGCGGCCGTAGAACTGATTGGCCTGCGGTACGTCACCATCGCCCGTTGTCGCATTCGGGTCGGGTTGCTTCTTCGCACCGGCGATCATGTCGACACCGGTCTTCAGCAGCATCACCTTCTCGAACGCCGACATCGCGGTCTTCGCCAGCGCCATCGAGCCGCCGCTTGCCGTCGCGGTAGCGCCCGTGGCAACCGCGCCAGCACCCGCACCTGCGCCGGTGCCGACAGCACCACCAACCGCACCCGTGCCGGCGCCAACACCGCCAGCAGCGGCGCTACCCGCGGCACCAGCAGCCGCACCGGATGCGCCTGCGCTCACGCCGGCCGCAGCGGCCGCGGCCGCGGCGTTGCTCGCCGACAACGCAGCGATGCCCGAGCCGGCGGCGCCCTTGAATCCGATTGCCACCGCCGCTTGACTGAACATGCCGGTCGCTCCGAACCCCGGCATTGCTGCGGCAAATCCTGCGGTGGCAGGCATGGCGCTCAGGATGAGGCCGGCGGTGAAGTAGATGGCGACGGCGATCAGCAGCGGCTTCCAAATCTTCTTCAAGACCTTGACCGCCTTCTTGAACCGCTTTTTGATGCCCTTGATTATGCCGGACATGACTGTTCCTCCTCGCTGAATTTCGGATGATCGACGGCGAACATCGGACCGGTGAAACCGAATCCGAGCCCCTCGAAAAACGACGTGACCTTTTCCGGGCGAATGCCGGATGCCACGCCACACTCCACGCGCACAACGCGCGGAACGGCAAATGCCCAGTCCTTGAACTGCCTCATCATCTCGTCGCCGTCGCCCGCGTGCTTCGAGAAAAAGATCAAGTCGCTGGCGATGCGCGGACCGAACTTCGGCTCGGCCCACCAATATTCCTGAGCGACGCCGATCAAGATGCCGGTCAACTCATCATCGTGTTCGGCCACCAGCACCTTGCCCGTGGGCGTCGATGATAGGCGGACGATGGTCTGCACCACTGTCGGCCAATGCGGCTTCATTCGACGATACGGCGAACGCGCGTGCAGCTGCGCTAGCAGCTTCACCGCCTTTTCGAGATCGGTGCCGGCGATCGCTCGGATCATGGCACGCTCACAGGGGCAGGGGCCCCGCCCGGTTGGGTGGGCGCACCGGGCTGTGTCGGCGCCGGCTGCGGCTGCGATCCCGGCGGCGTGCGACCGTAACCCGGGCCGTTGTTGAACGGCTGGGTCGAGGTCGGGTTCGACGACGACGGGAGCTGACTGACGAAGCTCAGGTAGTTGTACGCGGGCGTCGCATACGTCGAGCCCGAGGAACCGCCGTTGCCGGTGTTCGAGCCCGCGGCAGGCAAGCTGTAGACCGCTTGCAGCTGCGCCATGATCGCGTTGTGCTGTTGCACGGCGTCGGCGATCGCTCGTGTCGCCTGCTCGGCGTTGATGTTCGGGTTGCCGCCGATGTTCGCGATCGCGGCCAGCAGGGCGCGCTGATTGTTGCCCGTCTCGGTCAGGTATTGCAGCTGGAGCTGCATTCCGTATTCCGCCTGACGGCCGTACAGCTGCGCCGCAGCGTTGCGGTCGATCTGCTCGATCTGATTTTCCTGAGCCTGTTCGTTCAGCGCGAACTGATTTTGGAAATTTACCTCGGCGGTATCGAGCGCCTGACCATGCGCGCGATCCATGAGCGCCATCTGATTCTGCGTGTTGAACGCGCCCATGAGCTGTTCGATCGTGGCGCTGGCGCCGAGCATCGTGAGCTTGCTGCTCAGGTCCGCTTTGATCTGCGAGATCGTCGCGGCGTTGTTCTCGCGCAACATCATCACGCCCTGCCGGAAATTCTGATCCGACAGCATGGCGTTGTGCATGAAGGCCTGCTCGCCGAGCCCGAACTGATTTTTCATGTTCGCGTTGAACTCGGCGCTGCGTGCGTACACGGCGGCGTCTTCTTTCGCGATATTGAAACCCAGCTCGGCCATCGCCATCGTCGCCGCGCGGGCGGCCATGAGCGAATTCTTGCCACCGGCGGCCGCGGCCTGACGCTTGATCGCTTCCTGTACCACCTTGAACGCCGGGTTGTTGCTGTTCATCACCGAAGCGAACTGGCCGGCGACGGTCTGCTCGCTCGTGACTTCCCACTCGGTCGCCTGCGGCATGTCGTCCGGCGCTTCCGACAGGAACTCCGGCTTGCCGGCGGTGTCCTTGCCGGTCATGTCATCGGGCAAGGCCCAGTCCGGGCTACCCGGGTCGAACTCGTCGAGGAACGGGTCGACGCTGACGGGTTGTGCCACGGCCGGCATCGTCTGATTCGCCGGGTTGCCCGTCGAGCCGCCGATGTTCGGCGCACCGGTCTGAGGCGTGCCCGGAACGGCAGGCGCCCCCGGCGGTGAAGTCGGGGGCGTGTACGGCGGCATCGGCGGCCCACCGGGCGTACCGGGCGTGCCCGGGGGCGGTGGCGGCTGGATCACCGGCGGACCGCCGGGAGTCGTCGGCGTGCCCGGCGTGGGCATCCCCGGGACCGTGGGCTGCACCGGCATCCCGGGCTTGGGCATCGGCGTCTCGCCCGGCACCGGCTTCGGCATCGGCGTCTCGGGCGGCAGGAACGGGCCACCGCCACCGCCACCGCCGCCCGGGTCGGTCCCCGGGTTCGGGTCGGTCATCGCGGCCTTTTGCGCCGCGGTTCCCTCCCGCAACACTTCAAGGCTTGGGATCGTTTGGCTTTGGATCGTCATCGGAGCGCCCCTCGTTTGCGGGAGTATAGAGCCTTTCCACCCACTGAATCAGGGCCTCGCGCTGGCGGTCCAATTCGGCCGCCCAGCGCGCGATTCCCGTGTAGTCAGCGACGGCGACTCGGGCCTGTTCCTTGGCCGGCAGGCCTTTCAACGGCGTCGGTGGACCCGGGTCGGGGATCACCACCATGAGCGCCACCGGTTTCGCCGGAAGCGGGTCGGCGTCGCGCTGCGGTCGCACGTCGGTAGGCTTCGGCCCGCAGGCTGTCAGCGTCGTCAGTGAAATCGCAAGTACCAGCATTAGCAGAAGCCGCGCGCAGTTGGATTTTGAGAATGTCATCGGTGATCTCCCTTGCCTCGGTTAGCGAGGCCCCGATCAATTCGGCCTCGGTGTTGTTGCGATCGGCGACGCGCTTGATCTGCGTGTTGCTTTCGACGATCTCGTCTTTCAGTTCCTTCTCCACGCCGGCAAGTTGCTCGGCCAGCGTGACCTTTTCGGCGGCGAGGCGATCGACTTCCTGCGCGTCGCGGCGCCAGTCGTTGACAGACCAACCGGCACCAATGCCGGCAAGGAAAATCGCGATCGCAATCCAAATTCTCGGGCTCATTTCTCGCTCCTCACGTCTTCGGGCCCGGCGGGCTCGATCTTTTCGCTGATGGGCTCGCCGTCAACGGTCTTTTCGTCGCTGTCACCGATCGCACGAAGCTGTTTCTTGGTGAAGGCGCCGATCATGCTTTCGGCCATGTACCCGCACGCGAACGCCGACGCGACGTTGATCTGATGCGACGTGTGCAGCAGGCCGTACACCACGATGCCAGCGATCACGCTGAACAGGATGCGATACGGGTGCGTGTGAATGTAGGTCCACAGGCCCAGTGATGCGCCGTTCTCCTCGTCATCGCGCAGCTTTTTCAGCATGTGCAAGAGCTGGCCCATCCACATAACAACGAACGGGTGGAAGATGATCGTGAAGACGATCGCAAACGGGTCGTTATCGTTCATCGCGCAGCTCCAAGATCACGTCCTCGCCACGCTCGATTGCGTTGGCGATGTCCGGGTAGATCGACAGGTACGCGGCGCGCGAGCTGTAGATGAAGTTGTCGCCCGAGGACTGGCCCACGAGGATGCAGCCCAGTGTGTCCTTCGGGCTGTTGCCGATGTGGATGTAGACGTACTCGAAACCGGGCACGTCCTGAAGCCACAGCATTCCCTTGTGGACCTTCGGGAAGTTCTTGGCGTACTGCGGGTGCATTCCACCCTCGCGACGCAGCTTGATGGCGTAGTCGCCGGCCGGGATGCGCGTGTTGCCGTGGATTTTCGCCACCTGCCGCGGGTCTTCGAGCGTGATGACTTCCTTGGTGCCGACCGTCATGCGACCGATCGTGCTGACCCGGTTGGAGCGTGACCGCTGCATTTCGATAATCATATCGTGCCTCCAGCTTTACGCAGGTATTCAAAGAGATTCCACAGCACTTGCGTGAGGACGCTGCCGGCGACGGCGTAGGCGATCACCTTCAGCTTGAAGTCTTCAAGAATGCGAATGCGCTTTTCCATTGAAGCCATCTCTCGCTCCCTGTCCTCGGCTTCGGCGTCGGTTTGCGAAATGCTGCGAGACAGGCCAACCATCGCTTCCGTCAGCCGCGCTTTTTCAACCCGGTCTTCCGCCATTCGTTCGTTCATGCGCGACATTTCGCGCTGATTTTCGACAAGCTGCGTTGCGAGCGCGCGTTGCGACTCGATCAGCATCCCGATAGGAGAAAACTGGAAATTTCCCGTGGGGTCGGTCATAGCGCCATCTCCACGCCACCGACCCCGAGAATGTGCCCGCTCTCGATATCCACCACGGGGAACTTCATGAACCGACCTTGGAACCTGACGCCATCGAGATTGATGGCCCACTCGGTGAATATGCCCATCTTCCCCGTCTCCATGACCTGAGCGTCGTTTCGTCGGTACTCGCTGTCGCATTGCGACAGGAATTCCCGGGCGGCCGGTTCCATTTCCGCTCTCGCTTTCAACACGCCGTACTTCATTCGATAGGCGCGGTTGACCCACAGCACGTCGAGATGGATGTCCTTCATCCACACCGGCGTCGGCAAAGAATCGACGAACGAAACCACCAACGGCGTAACACGCACCGCATTCACCAACATGCCGCGAGCGGTGTCGATGTTTGCGATTGCGCTATGGATATGGTCGATGGCTTCGGTCGTCATTGTTGTTACCTGAATTGCGGGCCGGTGATCCAGCCCACGAGGGAGTAGCGTCGGCCGCGCGTGATCGGCGTCACGAGATGCGGCGTCCAGCTCGGGAAGATCAGCATGTCGCCCTGATCCACGTGGCCCGGATCGAACTTCTTGTCGGCGATCAGCTCCAGCCGGCAACCGTCATAGGCGGTCGGTTCGGACAGCTGCACCACGATCGACAGCTTTCGCAGGCTCGACATGCCGCCGCCGAAATCCTGATGCTGATCGTAGTGCCCGGCCGGGATGTCGCCCATCGGCGGGTCGTACTTCATCACACCCAGTTCTTCGTGCAGGCCGTGCAAGTCGAAGCGGTAGAAATCCCGATTCACCAGCTCGACGTTGTTCCGCACGCGGTCGTACATGAAGCGGAAGTTGTGCTTGTTGTCGACTGATTTCGTCCACCAATTCAGCGCGACGGTTCGCGCAGTGCGGTATTCGAGGTTTTCAATGCTGCCATCGTTGCCGCCGTTGCCGATGGTACCGAACGGCATCTCGGAGCGTTCGGCCGCGGCGATGATCGCGGCGCACTCGGGCGCGCTGAAGACGTTTTTGTAGAACACATACGGCGGCGTTGCCGTTTGCTGGGTGGGAAGTATCAGTCTCGGGTCGTAGTGATTCATTTGTTCGCTCTCTCGGTTAGCTTCTAAGCCACGTGATGACGGCATCTTCGGTGTAGCTCGTCTGCCCTGTCGTGGTGTTCGTGACAAGGCAACGGAACGTGCCGGTCGTTCCATTTCCTGCGGTCGTGCTGTTGTACGAAACGGTGCAAGTCGCCGACGTTCCGCCAGCGATGACGCTGCCGTTGCCGCTGACCTTCTCCCACAGGTACGTGATCGTGCCAGCGCCGCCGCCGGTGTAGAGCGCGGTGATGTCCGCGGTCGACGTGCAACGGAACGGCGGGCCGTCTTCGGGGTCGATCGTGCAGGACGAATTCTGCGTGCCCGGGGTCAGGTACGCGTTCAAGCCGGCAGGCCCCGGCGGTCCGGGCGGGCTCGGGCCAGTGGGTCCGGGCGGACCCGGATCGCTGCTCGCGGGACCGGTCGGGCCGGGAGGGCCCGGAACACCGTTCTTGCCCGGGATCGTGCTGGGTGTGCCGCTCGGGCCGATCGTGCCCGGCACGCCGGTGGGGCCGGTAGGACCGGTGGGGCCCGGTGGACCCGGAGGGCCGGTAGGACCGGTGCCCGCTGCGCCCGTAGGACCGGTCGATCCCGTGGGGCCCGGCGCACCCGTCGGACCGGGCGAGCCGGTCGGGCCCGGGGTTGCCGACGGCGAGCCGGCAGGACCGGTCGGGCCGGGCGCTCCAGACGCTCCAGACGGGCCCGTGGCGCCGGCAGGGCCCGAAGCGCCGCTAGGACCCGTGGCACCGGGCGATCCCGCAGGACCGGGCGATCCTGCCGGCCCCGGCGGGCCAGCAGGGCCAGTGAGCCCGGGCAGGTAGGAGGACAGGGAGGCCATCGGTCAACCCGCCGGACCCGGGGGACCCGGGGGACCCGGGGGACCGGCCGGTCCCGTCGGGCCGATCGGACCGGGCGCACCTGCGCCACCCGTCGGACCCGTGGGGCCTGCCGGGCCGTTCGGACCCGCGCCGCCGTTCGGGCCAGTGGGGCCGACCGGGCCGGGGGCGCCAGTCGATCCCGTGGGGCCGGTGGGGCCTTGCACGCCGGGCGATCCTTGCGGGCCGGGCGCACCGGTGGAACCGGTCGGGCCCGTCGGTCCGGGAGGGCCTGCGGAGCCCGTGGGCCCCGTCGGTCCCGGCGGACCCGCGGAACCGGCAGGGCCAGTCGGCCCCGTCGATCCAGCAGGGCCCGTCGGGCCGGTAGGTCCGGTTGAACCCGGGGCGCCGGCAGGGCCGGTGGGTCCCGTCGGGCTCGAACCGGTCGGACCCGTAGCACCTGCCGGGCCGGGCGAGCCAGTGGGTCCGAAAGTCAGAAATTGGGTCAGGGTGGACATCGTTCCCCCTTACGCCAACACGCGCAGGCGCCAGCCGCGAGTGTCGTCGCAAAACATGAGCGAGATCGACGCGTTGACCTGATTGATCGACAGGTTTTCCGCGAGCGACATGATCGGCTTTCCGTTTCGCAGCACGGTGATGAGCTGCGCGCCCGTGAGCGTGCCGCCGACGTGCGTGATGTTGATCGGCGAATCGAGGATCGTCGGCGCCGCCGGCAGGGTGATCTCGATGTCACCACCGGCGCTGTTGACCATGTAGTCGCCACCGCTGACCGCATTGAAGCTCGCGGTCTTGTATTCATTGCGGATGACGTTCAGGCCAGTGAGATCGACCATCACCGCGAACTTGGTGTCGTCGAAGCTGCCGCCCGAGGTATGAGTGACGGTGCAAATGTAGAGCGAGCTGTACGTGCCGGCCTTGACGACATCGCCGATCACGTAGGCCGTCGCGGTCAGCCACGTGCCGCGCCAGTTGAACGGCGCCGTGACCACGTTCGGATCACCCGACGCGTCGAAGAACAAGTATTTCAGCGCGCGGTTCGCAGCGTCCGGCAGTTCCGTCAGCGTTTCGCCGATCGGGGCGCGCACGCTGCGCTCGACCAACGCATCGAGCTGATCGAAGGCGGACTCGATCGCTTGCAGCTCGGACGCGACCTGTTCGGCGCGTGCCGTCTGCCCTGCCTGACCGGTGAAGTTTTGGGTGTAGTAGGGATTCATGTCGTTAGCCCTGCTGCGTGCCGCGATTGAGACGGCGTTGCGACGATTGGTAGGAACAGTTGTAGAGCGTGTGCGAAAGCTGGCGATCGGACTTGCTGTAGAAGAACAGGCCGATGTTGAAGCCGGCGCCCTCGATCTTGAAGATCACCTGATCGAAGGCCTGTCCGCTCCACAGGAATTCGTCCCAGCTCGCCACGTCCCAAAAGCCGCCGCCGCCCTCGAAATCGAGCTGTTCGGACACCTGCGCTTCGCGGTTGCCGTAGTTGAAGTCGACCGTGCCGAACAACGTGGTGCGCGAACGCACGTCCACGTCGATGCAGGCGCGGCGATACCGCTTGAAATGCTCGGGCGAACGGGTGTGATGGTAGGCCAGTCGCAAGAAGGCCTCGATGTCCTGTCCGTCGAAGCTGCGACCAATGTCCAGCTCGCGCACGTAACCGTCTTCGCAGCCCATGAACAGGCGCTCGGTGAACACGATGCCTTCCTCGTCTTCGCTCGAATCGAAGCACGTGCCGACATGCGCCAGCTGGAGCGACATCCAGCCCGAGAATTTGTTGCCCGGGCGCGTACTGACCACGAACGCGTAGCCGTCATTGAAGAAGCAACGGTACAGGTTCTTCGTGCGCGAGATGATCGCGCCGGCAGGCGTCGTGCCGCGAATCTGAGATTGCAGCAGCTTCAGGATTTTGTCGCTGATCGAATTGGTCGTGAAGTTGCCGAACTCTTGCGCGGCCTTCAGCGTGGTGAATCCGCGATCGTCGAGGAAGATTGTGTTGCCCAGCTTGCCGATCGTCTTCGGGATGATGCCCGTCTCGATGCTGTGCAGCTTGAATTGGAAATTCTCGATCGTGTCGCCGTAGAAGACATACGTGTGCTGCCGGCATCCGACGAAGACGCTGTTGTTCGTCTCCTCCATCATGTCGGTGACATCGCTGCCCGTGCTGCGCTCATCGGCGCCGAGCGTCGGGTTCCAGCTCAGGGGGTTGGTGAAGCCGCTGTTTTGCAGCGAGCCGCCCCGGTAGGAAAACAGAAGGTGATCGTTCAACACCGCCAGTCGCGTCGGGCGATCGTCGACCATGCCCGTCTCGATCAGCGTGAAGTACGTGCCGTCGAACTCGAAGCCGTTGCCGACCCCGTTGACGCCGTACATGAAGCGACGGTCTTCGGCACCGTAGAAGTTGTGGACCCGGAAGAAATAGTCGCCGCCCGGAGGCAAGGTCTGCGCCGCGTAGCTGACGAAGTTCGCCACGTTCACCGCGGCCACGTTCAGGACTTCGGTTCCGGTGAAGCCGGAGCCGGTCACGCCGGTCACGATGATGTAGCCCGAGGCGTCAGCCGTGCCGACATCGCCATCGGTGACGACGTAGCGACGGACGACGGCCGTGGTGCCGCTCGTGGCGCCGGTGATCGTTGCGCCTTCCGCGATCTCGGCATCATTGCTGTTGAATCGCAGCTTGAAACCGAGCGGAACCGACACCCAGCCCGCGGCCGATTCCTTCCACATGGTGCCGGCGGTGCCTGCCAAGTTGTCGCGGAAGGCGTACAGCGTTTGCTTGTAGAGCTTGATGCCGCGCACGGGCCCGGAACAGGACGCGCCACCGACGGCGCCGATCAGCGATCGCAGGTACTCGGTCTTCTCGTACAGCATCTCGTCGGTGAGATCGTCTTCGAGCGCGGAACCGACGCCAGCAAATTCGCTCGTGCAGTCAGGACCGGGCGGCGTATTCGCGCCAAGGTACAAGTCGCCGACCTGATCGAACGTGCCGGTGTAGTTGACGACGGTCACGTACCACTGATCCGCAACGTCTTCGTTCTCGCGCGCGAAGGCCACTGTGCCCGAGGCGACAACCGGGGTCGATGTGCCGGTGGCGTACTGCACGATTGCCTGACCTGCGGTGACGGTCAAAGCCTCGCCGTTGACGATCAGGATCGTGAACTCGCCATTGGTCGGGCCCGTGCGGCCGTCGTAACGCTCGTACCCTTCGGCGCGCGAGTAGCCGCCGCGAAGGTTCGGCTCGTAGTTCTTGGCGCCGAGGACATGGCCCGGCTGCACGTTGGCCGGCGGGTCTTCGGTGTTCAGGCCGCCATCGAAGGCGTAGCCGTCGCCGGTGCGAACGGCGGTGCCGCGTCGGGTGGCGCCAGTGGCATTGAGGGCGGTCGCGAGGTCCATGCGATCCTCAGACAATAACCGGGTCGCGAACCTGCGCCGCGCTCGATCGCACGTCCTGCTGATTCGGGAGCGCGAAGCTCTCCAGTTTTTCGAGGATGTCGAGGTACTCGGCCGAGGCGCCCGCGGTGATCTCCGGCGCGTCTTCGCGCTCGGAATAGATCAGCTTCGCGCGGCACAGGATGATGCGATCGTAGGGCGTGGGGATCGGCGAGATGCTGCCGTTCGCCGACATGCGCGTCGGGAGCGCGTGATAGTCCATCGAGAAATCGAGGTTCGATGCGGTCTTCTGCGACAGCTTGATGATCCCGGCCGGCGTGCGGCTCCAGTGATCCGGGCGTCGCGCCGTGCGCTTGGGCTTCGTTTCGTACTGCACCTTGAACGCGCGCCACGGCATGTATTTCGGGCGATACGCGCCATTGGTGCCGGGATCGAACAAGAGGCCGTCTTCGATCTCCGATCGCATGTTCGTGAGCGTGATGATCTCGCTCTCTCCGGCAGTCACCGTGCCGGAGGCCTCAGTCCACAGGAAGTTCCAGTTCGACCACAGGTTTTGCACGTACAGGTCAGCGTCGGCTACCCAGTCGACGATGTTCTTCAGCTCGGTGCGCTGCCCGGTGACGGCAGACGGGCCCGTGCCACCGGCGATACCCAGCTCGGAGACAATGGCCTTGCACAAATCGAGGTACGTGCGGCTCATGGGATCAGACCGTGTGCTTGGTGATGAATTCCGCGTTCATGCGGATCGAGACATCGACATCACCTTCGCCGAGCGAGCCTTCTTCGGCCGGCTCCGCGATCTCGGCCCGGGCGGCGTCCTGATCGGCTTCCGGCAGTTCCGCCACCGCGGCAAGCGCGAGCGAATACAGCTCGGCCGGCGAGTAGTTGGAAATCAGGTCGTCGATCTTCGCCTTGGTCGCTTCATCGAGCGAACCGTTGGCGCCGCTATCGCTTTCGGGCTTGGTCACGATCGGATCAGCGCCTTCGACACGCGCGCCGGAGGCGTCGACTTCGTGCAGCTCGTCACCGTCCTGCTTGTAATACTTGCCGGCCTTGTAGAAACAACCGGCGAGATCGCCGCCCGAGACGTGGCCGTAGCCCTGAGCTTCAAGTTCCTTGGTATTCATGTGATCTGTTTCCCATAGTTGTCGGTCGAGTACGGGAACTGATCGTTGGTGCCTTGACCGGCCATCGCCTGACGCGAAGAAACGCCTTCGCCAATGGACGGTGTGCCGATCTTCGCCTGCGACAGCTCCGCGTGCGTGCGGACCTTGCTCTTGGCGCGTTCGTTCGCGAGGCCGTGGTCCGTGCGGACACTATACCCGGCTTCTTTCTCCGGGTCAGGCAACACGACAGGGCCCGAACTGGAGCCGCACAGCATCGGCAGGCCAAGGGCCTTTTCGCGCTTGTTGTAGTCGATCTTGCTCATGGTGATCTCCAGAAAAAGAACGGGCCCAGCGAACATAGTCGAAGGGCCCGCTCGGCAGGTAAGAGGAGAGCGATTCCCCTACCCGATTGCTTCGATCAACCGAACTTGTGACCTTCGCCGGCCGAAGACTTGTCGGGGCCGTTCGGCTTGCCGTTCGTCTCGTTGCGGCCCTGACCCAGCTGGTCGGGGGTTTCGGTGATCTTCTTGTGTTCGGACAGGCCCATCGGCAGGCTCGCACCTTCCGACGGGGGCTTGCGCGGCGTCTTGTTGCCCATGACTGCGATCCTCGTGTTGCGGTTGTTGAAAGGGGGCTGGCGATGGATCGAAAGCCGGCCGGAGCCGGCTATCGGTTACGCCGAGTCGCGGTTGCGCGGGCTGATGAAGTCCCACTCGATCGCGATGTCGAAGCTCGCGGTGCCGGTCGGCGAGCCGCCGGTCGGAGCGACGAACGTCACGGTCAGCTCGGTCACGTTGTCGTCGACCGCCACCCAGTCCTGCTCGGGGCCGTTGGTCGAGGTCATGCACAGCGCGGCATTCGCGGCGAGGCCACCGATGTTGAGATCGGCGAACTTGTCGAGGGTGCCAGCCACGCCGACCTGCGCGCGGGCGGCCGTGGTCACCTGCGTGAAGATGACGGTGGCGAACGCGTGGATGTCCAGCACGCGGGCGCGCTTGGCGCCACGCGGCACCTTGATCTTGCGGGTGATGTTGCCGGCGCCGACCGCGAGGGCGGCGTAGTGGTAGTTCAGGGTCTTCGGATTGTCGTACATGGTGGCGTTTTCCTTGGCGAGAAGGGCGAGCGGGTAACGCGGCCGTTAGGCCGCGCTGTCCCACTTGATGATGCGGGCGTTCGCCGCGTCGTCGGTCGCGGTGCCGTGGATCAGGCCGAAGCCACCGAGGTAGTACCACGCGACGCCACGGCTGCGGCCGAAGTCGGTGGGAATCTTGCCGCGGATTTCCTCGGGGATGCACACGGCTTCCGCCACGGTGTCTTCGCCGAAGAAGAAAATCCAGTCCGACTTCGCGTTGTTCCAAATGTCGGCCGTGCGGAAGTTCCACGTGGCCGAGTCGACGGCGCCGCCCTTGGCAACGTGGGTCTGCTCGCAGTAGCGCATACCCTCGTAACGGCCGATCTCGCCGTTCATGATGTGCCGGAAGCCCGTCTCGACGTACTGGTGGATCGCTTCGAGATCGTTCTTGATCTTGCGGAACGTCGACGGCCACGCCATCGAGTAGTAGTCGTCGTTGATGTAGGGCGGAATGTTCCGCTCCTTCATCACGTCGACGATGGCCTTCGCGTGATCCTTGCCGAAGGCGACGTTGTTGGTGATGGTGCAGCCGCCGACTTCGACCACGACGGAATCGGTGGCGGTGCCGCTGGTCGGCGCGACCGTCACGACGGTGCGATCGAACTGCGCGTGTGCGGCGCCGTCCATCGTTTCCTTCGCGTCGATCTTCAGGACCTTGTGGATGATCTCGGTCACCGGCTGCTTCGACAGGTTGTCGAGCTTCTGCGTGAACGGGACGCTGTTGCCGTACTCGGTCACCGTCAGCGACTTCTGCTTGATGGTGAAGTTGGTCTGCGGCATCTCGGCGTTCTCGGCCAAGGTGTCGCCACCCTGCGCGACGCGCGAGTAGACGTTCCAGTTGAAATTCTCGCCGGCATTGAGGCCCTTCTCGGTCGCGTCCTTCGCGTCGCAGAACTGACGGAACTTGACGGTGGGGAGAAGGTCCATGCGAAGCACGTCGGACAGCTCATCGGAATACATGTAGCCGCCGAGGGTGTCCACGTTCCAGACTTGACCGCTCATGGTGAGTTTCCTTTCATCGACTGTTGGGTGGAAGGCCTGCCGCTTTCCTGAGTCTGTCGATATGGCTGGAGGGCGATTTCGGCTGACTTTCGGGAGCGACCGGCGCGGTGCGTGCGCCAACCGGGGGCGGAATCATCGCGCGCTTGCCTTCGACTCGATCCTGTCGCGGGTGGCCTTCCATCGTGTTGCGGATGAATGCACCTGCGTCTCGACCAATATCCGCCATCGTGCGATCGCGGTTCTCGGGTAGCGCGGCCAGTTCGCGGAACTTGGCGAGGGTGGCGCTTCTGAGCTTGGTATCCGCCATGAGGTCCGAGAATTCGTGGACCATCATGTTGTTTAGCTCGATGCGCTCACGATCGCGTACCGGATCGGGCTGATTACGTCCTTCGGGCTGTGACGGGACGGGTGCCGGGGCTCGCGCTGCGAGGAGATCGGCGGCCTGTCGGGCCACTTCAGCAGGATCGAGCCTTGCGGCAGGAACCCGGCTGTTCTGGATGAGTTGAGCGATGGCTGCGATGCCACGCTTCTTGTCACCCGAATACAGGTCCGTGATGATGGCTTCCGCCTCGGACTGCACCCTTGCAGCATCGCCCTGTTCGTCCGTTGCGGATGGAACAGTCCCGGGCGCTGCGGGCCCGGGTGAAGGACTGGCTGGAGCTTGCGCTCCCCCGTGACGGGCACGGGAATCTTCTTCAAACCTTGCGAGTCTCGCCTCGCGTTCTTCGAGGGCCTTTTCCTTGGCCGTCGCTTCAGCGAGTTTGATCGTCGCAGCTCGGTTTTTTTGGTAGGCCTCGACACCACCCGCTCGGGTTACGTCTTCAGCCGGCACCGAAATAACCTTGCCGTTGACGCGCACATTAACACGCCCCGTCGCGGTGTCAATAGCTTCGGCAGGAATCGGTGTATGGGTGACGGCGGGCGTCACCGGAGCGCGCGGTTGCGTCGCCGGTTGGCCGCGTCCGCCGGCCTCGGTGTCGACAACCGAGTGGCGACGCAGCTCGTTCCCGGAGCCGTTGACCGACGCTGCATCGGACACCGCATTGGCGAGATCGTCGACGCCCGGATTGTCGCTGCGATCGTTCGTGATGCGGTTCTCACGAATCTCGCGAGCCTTGTTGAACAGGGCCTTGCGGCCGTCGGCGGGATCGACGCGCGCGGGTGGCACGGGTTCCTGCCCGGTCGGCACCGTGACATCGGCGCCCGCGTTCAAGTTCGCCTTTTCGGCGGCGCCGGCCTTGATGATCGTCTTGTCGTCGTTTGCCTTACTCATCTCGCTCTCCCTCGTTGTCGATCTTTCGTGCGGCTTCGATGCCTACTTGGATCAGGTCATTGAACATGGACAGGATACCGCCGGCCACGCGGGCCTCGTAGTGCGCGTCACGGGCGGCTTTGCTGGTCGGGTCCGCTTCACCCAGCAGGATCAGCATGTTGTCGCGCACGCGTGTCTCGCACGTGGCTAGCACTTCGGCGACCACCGTCTTGTAGTCGGCGATCTCGGCGGTCTTGTCGACGATCCGCCCGGCGGCAAGCCCGGTGATGAACTCGTGCCGCAGGTCCGACGAATCAATGTCCGACAACGCAACAGACACACGATGACGGATCAGGTTGCCGCCAATTCCCCGCACTCCTTCGAGTGGGTCACGCTTCGCTCTCTCGCTCATTTTTAACTACCGTCTTGCGGGTCTTCTTTCCCCGGGATCATTCCGTATTGGCCGCGCGCCGTGACGCCCGCGATGTCGCCTTGCTGGCCCACGTCTTCGAGATCGACCGAATTCGAGGCCGGCGAGCGCAGGCGACGGATCAGCTCTTGCGTCGGGTTGGTCTGCTGGTCGGCTTCGGCGCCTTCGCGACGGGCCTGACCATCCTTCTCGCTCTTGTCGTGTTCGAGCTGGAGCGTTGTCTGCTCCATCGCGTCGGCCTTCATCTGGAATTCGCGCTCGGCCATCACGATCGTGCTGCTCAGGGCTTCGCGCTGCATGTAAAGCTCGGCGCGCTTCATCGCGTTCTGCTCGAACTTGACCTCGTGGTCGATCTTCTTGATCGCCATCCGCATCTTCTCGATGCCAACCGTGACCCGGGCGTGCAGCTCGGCAAGCTGCTGACCGGCGGCGACGGCGATCTGCGCGATCTGAATGCGCGACTCGGCGGTGATCTGCGCGATGCGCTCGCGCGACTGGAATTCGAGCTGGCGACCTTCGACCATTTGCGTCAGCTGCGCGACCTGATCCTGAAGCTGTTTGACCTGCGGGTCCATGCCTTTCTTCGACAGCGACGGGAAGAAGCGATCGACGTTCGAGAAGCCCAGCGCGCCGAAGATTTCACCGGCGATCTCGGCCTGATTTGCGCTCTCGATCAGCCTCGGGAAGTAGGTGGCGACGGCGCCAAGTCCGACGGACATTTTCTCCACGCGCTTCATCGGGTTCGTCGAACCGAAACCGAAGTTCACCGACACGCGGGTGGGGCGATTCAGGGCCTTGAACACTTGCTTGACTTGCAGGCCCAGCTCTTGACCGACCACTTCCGCCACGGTCACGTCCGTCTCCCACAAGCGGATCAGGTCGAGCGTCTGCCCGCACAGCGGCTCGTAGAACGTCTCCACGAGGGTGCGAAGTTGCAGCTCGGTGATCTGATTCGCGCCTTCGCCGAGGAGGTTCATGCCGCCGACCGTCTCATTCATCTGACGGTTGGCGCCGACGCTCGCGCCGGTGAAGTTGCCCATGAGATCGTCGTATTCGAGCTGGAGGAGGTTGTGTTCCTCATACGCGCTGCGATTAACCTCGGGCGGCTTGTCCCACTTCACGTCGGTGTTGATGTTGCCCATCGACACCGAGGAACCCGGCACGAAGCGACCCAGCGCGTCCATGTCCACGCCCGACGTGCGACGCACGAAGTAGCGGCCCATCGCGGCCATCTTCACGTTATCCATGCGGACGTTCGCGACTTCGTTGATCTCCTCCTGAACCGGCTTGCCCTTGGTGACGGCGCCTTCCGGGGTCGGGTTGTGGGCTTCAATGCTCGCCGTGCCGCACACGTAGCCGCGGTAACCGCGCGGGTCGATCAGCACCAGCGGGATCGGATCGCACAGCATGACCTCGTTGCCGATGGTCATGTAGAAATAGTCCTCGTTCTCGATGCGAACGATGTTGTGGTGGACCCACACCTGCGAGTATTCGTTGATCGAGTTGCGACGATCGTAGCGGTCGCCGCGATTGCCTTCGCGCTTGGCGCGGATGGAATCGTACTCGTGCTTCATGCCCGACATGAGCTGTTCGTCGGACAGCTCGCGCCACTTGATCTTGCTGCGCGAGTTTTTCGTCATCTCGCGGATTTCGGCGATGTAGTACGGCACCATCTCGATCAGGTACGGCGAGGACTCGATCGGGTCGATCCAGTTGCAGCCCGGGTCGAAGCGCAGGTTCTCCAGCGGGACCATCGTGATCTTCGGCGTGTCGCGCCGCACGAACGTCTCGGTTTCGTACATTTTGTCGCCGGTCACCGGGTCAGTGACCTCGAAATACCGCTTGCCCTCGCGCCACTCCCATTCGGTGCGCGCGATCACGAGGCCTTGGCGGGACGCGTCCTGCACGGCGCCGACGACAATCTGAAACCAGTTCATCGTCGTCCGCAGGCGGTAGTTCAGCAGCGAGTTTTGCACGCCGGCTTCAGCCACCTGCTGCGGATCGCCAGTGTTCGGCGGCGCACACGAGATCATGTCCTGCGTGCTGAAGAACGCGATGCAGGCCGCGGCTTCGAGCTTCTGCACCGCGGCGCGCGTCTTCGGGCGGAATAGCTTGCTGCGCTTGGCGAACGCATCGGTGTTGTATTTCGAGCCCGGCGCGTGCTGATTGCGGTACAGCGCCATCGCTTCTTCGAGGCGCTGGCGGGTGTTGGCGTCGAAGAAGTCGGTGGACGCCGAGTAGTTGTTCTGCGCCATTCGCAGCCAATGCTCATCGTCCTGAGCGAGCGCGTCGTCGCCGTATTCGCTCAGGGCCTCGACGTTCAACAGGCCCGGCGCTTGCGGCGCAGGCAGGCCAAGGTCGTGTCCACCTTCGAGCATCGCTTCGCTGCTGGGCATTGATCTCATCGCGGCACCTGTATGACCTGCGTACCATCGGGACGGGTGACCACTTCAGCGCGGCCTTCGACGATCGCCAGCTCGACTTCAGCCTGCGTCTGTTGTTTCACGTTGGCCGACTTGACGCCGGTCAGGTTCGGGATCGCTTCGTTCGACCCCGGGCGGCGCCGCACGTAGGCGCGATCGAGCGACAGGTCGTACTTGTCTGCCGGGTAACCGAAGCGCCGCAGGATTTCACCGCCGGCACGCATGGCCTCGACGCGCTTGGCGTCGTGCTGGATGTCGGCGATCTTGATCGTGTAGCCCCACTTCGAGCTGAAGTTCGTGCAGAAGATATTGAAGATGCCGCCACGCTCGTCGGGCTGGATCGCCCATATGAACCCGGGGTATCGCTTCAGCAGCGAGTCGATGATGTCGCGCACGAGTATCTCGGTACTGGCCGACACCAACAGGTCGTTCGGGTTGTCGACCACGCCTTCCGGGGAAGCGCCCTCGTCGCGGATCGCACCACCGCGCAATGAGGAAGGCCGGGGCAGGCCCGGCGGTAGTTCCACGGTCATCTTTGCCGAGCTGTAGCCTTGCATCACTCATCCATCCCTTCGAGCTTCTTCGTGCGCTCATGCCACGAGGCGAGCGGGACCGCGACCGCGAACCCGCCCGGTTCCATGATGAACACGATGTTGTTTCGACCGACGATCGGGCGACCGATACGGCCCTGTCCCTTGCCCGTGGTGATCTGATAATCGGCGGACTCGTCGATCCCATGATCGGCGAGCTTGACGATGTTCAAGGCCACCTTCTGCGGCTGGGTGTTTTCGCGCTGGAAATACCTGCGGGCACGCTCGCTCATACCACCGTCTCCCAATCGTCAGGAAGTTCAAATTCGAGGACTTCACGTCGATCGAAGTTCTCGCCGAAGTTGCTTGTCCACGTCATGACGTTGCCGCTCACGTCGAGCGCCGCGGCCGCTTCGTTGCGGTAGGCGTCGTTGCCCGGGTATTCGTTGTACGTCGGCGTGCAACGCAGCACTTCGCAGTTCGCCTCGACCTTCAGCATGATGAGCTGATTGTTGCCCCATTGCGTCTCGATGTTGGCATACGTGGACATGAATGCCCAGCCCGCCTTTGTATACATTTTGCCGAAGTGGAAGCCGTTGTTCCAACCCAAGTCGCCGTGATTAATCATTCGCAGGACGTTGACGCCATCCTCGCGGAACCCGTTGGTCAGGTCGCACGCCTCGATCCAGTCGTTGCGGTTGTTCTGCGAAACGAAGTACCACGTCGACCCGATGCGCGCCCAGCCCGAGTGAGTCGCGTCGACCGCGACCTTGATCGCTCCGGCGGCCGCCATCGTCAGGCCGTACTTGTGCGGGCCGTCCTGATGCGTGCCGGTCAGGTTGTTGTTGTTGCCGGCATAGGTACGGGCCCAGTGGATGACGACACCCGTGCCATCGGGCAGGGCCTCGACCATGTTCGGGCGGGTCATCTTGCCCGTGCCCGAGCCGCTGTCCGAGCCCAGCAAGTAGCCGGACGTGCCCGAGTTGACCGTGCCCACGATCGTGTTCGTGCTGACCCGATAGGCGAAGATCGCCACCGGGTAGTACGGACCGCTCGGCGCGCGGTACATGACCATCCAGCACCACAGGTCGTTGTCGTTGCTGCAATCGCCTTCGACATCGTTGGCGATGTAGTCACCCGCCGGCACACCACCACCGCCCGGGAAGTCAGCCGCGAAGTTGCGGATCAGCGTCGACACGCCGGTCAGCACGTCCATGTAGTAGAACGCCATGTTGTAGACGTAATACACGCGCGTCGGGAAGGTGCCGGTGTAATCCCAGCGGACCTCGTTGACCTCGCCGAGCGTCTGCGACGCTGCGGTCATGAGGCTCGCGCGGACCACCGCGCCATCGCTGCGACGGATCACCCACGAAGACGTGCTGTTCTCGCCGTGGATCAGCACGTACTGCCCATCGGAGCTGATCGAGCTGAAGCGGGAATACACGGTCAGCGCGCCGGACGTGAAGCCCGTGTCGGTGGCCGCGGCCGTGACACGCTTGACCGTCGCGCCTGTGTTGGCGTCGATGATCTGCTCGCCCTTCGCCGGGATGTCGGAGTAGTCCGGGTTGAACACCGCCTTCGACTGGCTGTAGAGGAAGTCACCATCGGGCGGATCAACACCCTCGGCGTCGACGAACATGTAGGACACAAGGGTGTCCGTCGCGGCATCGTCGTCGGTCACCGTGATCGTGAAGGTGTAGTAGCCCTGCACGGTCGGCGTGCCCGTCACCGCACCCGTCGACGCATTGAGGCTCAGGCCGGCAGGCAAGGCGCCCGCGGTGATCGCGTAGGTGTACGGGTCGTTGCCGCCCACCGTCGTCGGCGTGAACGTGTAGGCATCCGCTTCCACGCCATCGGGTGCATCGCCGTAGATATTGAGGACCGGCGGATCGGCCGGCGTCGAGTCCTTCCAGCCCACGGTCGTGCCCGAGCGACGATTCGCTTGCTCGGTGCATTCGGCCGCGGTGCGAACGCGGAACTGGCAATTGTCGTAGTAGGCGCCAACGCAAGGCGCCGCATCGCCGCTCATCTGATACGCGACACCCAGCTCGGGGTTCGTGTTCGGGTTGCCGGCGATCCATTGGAACGATCCGCCTGCCGGATGGATGAACGGGTAGAACTTGCGTGCATCGTTGTCGTATTCGGCGCCGACAACGCCACCGGTGTTCATGGCACCGCCGGCCCCCAGTACGTGATTCGTGCCGCCGGAGCCGTTGTAATACTCGGCCCACGTGCCGCGCGTCGATTCCTCGTACAGCTGTTTGCCGCGCGTCTGATTCGGCGAGTCGCCGGGCTGCGACGTTGCGTCGTACAGCGTGTTGACCACGCCGATGCCGCAGTATTCGACACCGGTCGCGACCTCGCCCTCGAATTCGACCCAGTAGCGGTTCGATGTCTTGTGGCCGGCAAGGCCGATGAAGGCGCCAACGGCCGTCGTTTTCGTGAACACGAAATCCGAATCCGAAAGCGTCATGCCGCTCGGGGTCTTGGCTGCATTGAGCGGCGCATCCGAGCCGTCGACGGCGCCGTTGTCGAGGACCTCGATCGACGTGGACAGGTCGTCCGTTGCCGAAAGCGCATCGGTCACGCGCAACACGAAGCTGTCCGTCTCGACCGTGGTCGGCGTGCCGTTGATCGAACAGTCGGCGGCGTCGATCGTCAGTCCGGTCGGCAAGGTGCCCGACTGGAGCGTCAGCGTGTACGGCGGCGAACCACCGACCACCGTGGCCTGCCAGTTGTAGGCCTCGCCCTCGATCGCGTCAGGCGGCGTGCCGGAGATCACCAGCTCCTCGTCGGCCTCGATAACCACGATGTTGCACGCGAGATCGGACGTGTCCGGGGTCGGGGTCTGACCATCGGTCACGCGCAAGGTGAAGTTGTTGAACGGGCCCGCGACCGTCGGCGTGCCGGTGATGGCGCCCGTGGACGTATTGAGCGACAGGCCGGACGGGAGCGCGCCGACGGCGATGCTCCAGACCTTCGTGCCGGAGCCGCCGGTGACGCTCGGGGTCCACGAGTAGGCGAGGCCGATCGTGCCGCCCGGGGGCGAGCCCGAGGCCACGAGATCGGACGCGAGGATGGTCACGCTCGACGCCACGCCGATCGCAGCCGGGCCGGTGCCGCTGTCCTCGGTGCAGGTCACGGTGAAGCTGTAGTCGCCGCCGGTGCCCGTGGGCGTGCCCGTGAGCGCGCCTGTCGATGCGTTCAAGCTGATCCCCGGGGGTAGCGAGCCCGCGGTGACGGTGAACGCGCGCGGCGTGTAGCCGCCGGCAACGGTGTAGTTGAAGCTGTAGGCCTGCCCGACCTGACCCTGCGGCGGTGCGCCACTGAAGGACAGGTCCGCGGCCGGGAGAATTTGCCATGCACGCGTCAGGGTGACCACGGTTGCCGCTGCGTCAGTGACGCGCAGGCCGATGTTGCCCGTGGTCTTCGCCATCGTGGTCGGGTTGCCCGATAGCAGGCCCGTCGACGCGTTGAACGTGACGCCATCGGGCAAGGCGCCGGAGCTGATCGAGTAGGTGTAGGGCGGGACACCACCGGACGCGACCATTTGGTAGCTGTAGGCGACGCCTACGCGCCCGGTCGGCGGTGTGCCGGCCATCTCCAGCACGTCGGGAGATGGCCCCGGGCCGGGAGTACCACCGCCACCGTTGCCGCGAACCATTCCACGAGTGATGCCGGGCATAAATTATCCCCTCGAAAAACGCACGAGTGCCGTGCCGGTCATGGCCGCGGTCGCGCGCACGTACACGTCACAGTCGGCGCCGGGCTCGATGACAAGCACGAAGTTCGCCGTCTTGTCCGCGCCGTCCGCGACGAGATTCGCCACGTCTTCGCCACGCTCGCCGAACGCGACTTGCAGCGTTCCGGTCCACGTGCCTTTGACGATGAGCTGAATCTTGTCCTTGCCGGGAACGGAGACGTAGTTGAATTCGTAGGGGCCGACGCGCGACGTGGCGCCGGATTCCGTCGTGATGGAACCTTCAAGCTCGATGGGGTTTGGCATTGCCTTAGCCTCGGAAGGTGAAATAGGGGAGCGAGAGAATCGCGGCTACTGCGTAGAGCGCGAGGGCGCCAGCGCATCGTCGCGCGCGGCGTTTGGTGTGCCACGGTTCGGGTACTGCGATGAACGTGGCGATCATCTGGAGAGAGACTGCTGCTACGTCAGCGATCGGCAGCAGCAGCATGTAGAACCCGCTCGATACGATCACAAACAAGCCGGTGATGAGCGCCGGCTTGTTCGTGTGGTCCTGCGTCACCCGGCGCCAATGGAAGCTCGCTGCGATCAGCAAGCACACGGCGCTCAGGATGAGATACACGTCATGCCTCATACGGATCGACCTCCGTGAAGCGTCGCCCGTTGCTCATCGTGTAGACCTCGATCTCGTCGAGCTGACGCGGGTCAGCGAAGTCCACGAGGGTCTGCCAGTCGGTTTCGCGATCCTCCACGGCCGGGCTGAAGCTCTCGGCATCGTGGTCGGGCGACATCACCGGCGGACCGTTCACGTCAGTCTCCGGTGTTGTCGCGTGGCGTAACCCCAGCACGGTCGCCGGCAGGGATCGCGGCGAAGCTGGCCGGGTCGACGTAGCTCGGGCCGGCGCCGTGGTCTGCGATGGTCTTCAGCAGGCCCGGGGCCGCAATGCCGCCGTCAGGCTCGAACTCCGGGGCTTGCCCCGGGTGGGGATCGAGCCCGCCACTGGCGCCGCCATAGGTCGGGTACGGGACCTTGGTCTGCGATCGGCGCTCGATGCCAGCGGCCGGATCGGTCAGCAGCGGCGACGGCATTCGACGGCGTTGGCGGCTGCGTTTGTAGCTGAAAAGCATGGAAATCGCGGCGATCGCGAAGAACAGGATAATCAGGAAGATCACTGATCGGTCGCTGGAAAATGCTTCGGGCATGGCTGCATCCTCTCTGCCGGGGGAACAGGGCATCCCGGGTCCCTCCCGGGGGCGCGTGGCGACTATACCGCTTCCGGCTCGCTGCTGCGACTGTCGGACATTTTGACCGGGTTGATCTCGGCGAAGGTGGCGGCAAGGGCGTCACCGGTGTCCGGCGAGGGCAGGCCGCGCTTCTTCATCGTGGCCTTGTCCTCGATCAGCTGAAGGTGCGTGCGCTTCTGGTAGTCGTAGGTGGGGCCCGTCAGGTCCGTCTCCAGAATCTTGTCGTCGGGGATGTCGGCCGACGGCAACCAATCCCGGACGCGGGTCCACATGAGAGAGCGCAGGTTCGCGTGAATCTTCTTCTCGCGATCGTCCATGCCTTCCTTCGAGCCCGACTGCACTTCGACGATGTTGTCGTAGCCCATCTGGATCAGGCGATCGACCACGCCGGCACCGATGCCCACGCCGTCGATATACACGATGTCGGGCTTCAGCTCATTGATGAGCCGCGCGATGAAGTTCGCGGTCCGCATGAGATCGCGGTCCTTGAACCGGTGTATCTTCGGCGACATTTTGCGACCTTGCCGCAGGATCACGCACGTACCGTCGTCGCCCTGTCTCGCCACGTCGACGCCCATAAGGCGCGGGATCGAGCGCGGGATGTCCTTCCAGTCGATCTTGCGCTTGACCGCACCCTCGACGAGATCGTGGCCGATGAACTGCGCCGTCGCTTGCTTGGGGAACATGCCCTTGACGCGGGTACGGAAGAAGTCGCTGTCCTCGCCATAGTCATCGGCCCAGCCGTTGATCTCGTCGACGTTCGCGAAGCTGACCGTCCGGGCGTCGATCTGGCGCCGCTTCCACCGGTGGCGCTTGCTGTGGTGCGAATCGTAGAAGCCGCCCTGTCCTTCGATCGGGTTGCCGAACAGGAAGAAGAAGCACTTGCCTGTCGTCATCGCGCCTTCGACAGCCTCGTATATCTTCGAGCTGATACCGGACGCCTCGTCGAAGATGACCAGCACGTACTTCTCGTGCGTGCCTGCGAACGCGGATGGGTTGGCGTCGCTCCACGTCTGAGCTGTCGCGAACCACAGCTCGGGATCGCTCTTGCACTTGTAGCTCGTGGCCGTGTGATCGAACATCCAGCCGTTCAACGCGATCGACTGCCACTTCGCCAGCTCGCGCCACGTCTTCGTGTGCAGCTGCGATTCGGTGGACGCGGTGATGATCGCCTGCCCGCGCGGGTACACCGACGTGAACCAATGGATCACCATCGCCACGAACGCGGTCTTGCCGATGCCGTGGCCCGATGCGATCGACCAGCGATGCACCATGTTGAAGACCTTGCCGGCGATCAGCGCCATGCGCTCGGCCGGCTCGGCCGCGGTCAAGTCCTGTTGCAGCTCCAGCAGGATGCCCAGTTGCCATTCTTCGAGCTGGCGCTTTTCGAGCGTGGTCTTCGGCACGCCCCACGGGAAGAACGTCAGGACGAAATCGAGCGGGCGATTCTGGAATGACAGCAGCCACTCGCCGAACTTGGCCGCGTCCTCGGGCGACTCCCACTTCGGTTCGTTCGTCCCGTATGGGATCGTGACCTGTTCTTCGGCGAGCTGTATCTGTGCGCTCACGATCGGCGCACCCATGCGGCGTAGTCGAGCATCTTTTGGTAGCGATCGGGATCACGCACAAGCGACAGCATGATCTCGTTCATGAGGATGTCGCACTCGGGGCATATCGGGCGCCACACGTTGCCGTCGGCGCAGCAGTTCCATTGATACTTCGCGGGTTGACCGCAACACACGCACGCTAGCTTCACGATCTGGCGCGCGGTGTAGGGCTTGGTCTTTCCCGGGCGGTCAGCCACCACTGATCTCCCTGAGCTGCTGATACGTGACGTATGTCAGCAGCGACACGATCTCCGATCGCTTCATGTCGAGGAAGCTGCTCATGACCCAATAGCGGTCCTCGGTGTTGTCCAACAGGATCACGATCGCCTTGTTGACGTTGCGGCCCTCGGTGGCCTTCAGCTCTACAGACCGGGCGAGCATGTGCTTGAACATGCTCTCTAGGTCGGCATGGCCTTCGGACGGGGGCGGTTCGGTCGCCGGCACTAGGCGCAGCGGCACCACGTTGTTGTCGTCGGGCGTGTCCATGTCAGCCTCCCGGGCGCGGGTATGCCGCTAGCCCCTGCCGCCTACGCCAATCCCGCACGTCTTGCTCGTGACGCCACAGGGCCTTCAGGCCATCGCGCATCGGGTTGACCGGGTAGACGGGCCGGGGGTCCGGCCACGTCGTGTTGAGGCCCAGTCCTTCCATCGCGTGCCACAGTTGCAGGACGATGGGACGAAAGTGCATGTCGCGTAGCTGGGCCATCGGGTTCGCTCTCGATGCTGGGCGGCTGGAGTGTAGCTCAGTCCTGCGCCGTCGTCTCCGGGGGCGCATCGCCGGCAGGCGCGGCGTAACCACCAGCGGCCGCGGCGCCATCGAACACCGGCGCACCCGGCTGGGCCATCATGAACTGGATACGCTTCAGGCGCTCCAGCTCGGCGACCAGCATCGCCGCGGCCTTGACCAGCGATCGCTCGTACTTGCTCCCGGCGACCGTGTAGTCCTCGCTGCGGTTGACGTAGGGGAAACGCTCTTGGATGTTCGGCCACGGCCACAGCGAATTCGCCATGTCGGGCTGACCGAGCCCGTCGTACAGGAACGAGATCGCACCGCGGGCCAAGTCGCGCGCCGTGTTGATCGTGTCATCCTGCTGCGGCGTGCGGCCATGAACGAACACCTGCTCGCAGCGTTCCTCGATCACCGCGGCCAATGCGGCCGGCATCTCGCTCGATGCCACACCCGGCAGGTACATGACATACGCCGTCGCGGTCATGTCGTCACCGGGCTTGCCGGGGTCGATGCCCGGAGCGTTCACGCCATCACGGCGCGCGACGCAGCGCGGACACTCGCACACGTCACCGGCCAGCTCGCGCAACGCTTCGAGCGAGCCCACGAAGTCGCGCTTCGCGATCGCCTCGCGCAAGGCATCGACGGCCGTGGTGTCTTCGCCGGTCGGGCGAATCTTGCCGGCGGATGCCTTCAGCTCCTCGAATAGATCGCGGCCGGTCTTGGGCCGGGTCACGCCGTCATCGCGGAAGGGGCTCGTGTTTTCGTCCACGATGTGCGGGTAGCCCAGCTCGTCGGCTCGGCCCACCATGATCGAAGCATCATTGATCGCGGCTTCGGCA
>JACCEC011633955.1_pt1 | contig 60540 bp, 51 predicted proteins | sample 7450121 | NCBI WGS metagenome assembly JACCEC01 (sample SAMN15323455, study PRJNA562643) | freshwater metagenome | isolation source: river surface water | place: USA:Blue River Watershed | collected 2017-08-18
GGAAACGTGGCAAGCATCTGCCGACGTTTGCACGGAGAACATGTTTGATGGCTGCAGTCGGATGGAAGCATACAGGCGTATCTCCAACGCCGCGTGGACCCCCGAAGGCCGCGCGGAATTGCCGAAGATGAAGCGGCGCGTGGCAAAGGAGAAACAGGAGCGCATCAACCGCGAAAAACAACGACAGCAAATGATGTTGAATCGGGAGGCCACGTTGCAAAGACAACAGGAAGAATTGGCCCAGCGCCGTGCAGCCAATCGCGAACGTCGCGCGGCACGTCGCCACGCGTACCGACACACCACGCCAGGGGAATGGCACCTCCTCTCTGCCCAACGACAACTGGATCGAATGGTTGCGCGCGCCGCGGCGGCAACTGCCGTGCAAGAGGAAGCACGCAACCACCACCCCTTCTTCTGGCACTCCTTCTTCGACTGACTCATTGCGCTTTTCGCTTCTCCCCCTCCCCCTCACACCGGGTGCCAAATGTGAAGATTGCCGGGTGCCAAATGTGAAGAACATGACAATTGCTGATGTTGGTTGGCATGTTCGGAGTGTGTCCTATTTTGCGGCGCGACATATTTTGCCGAGTCATCAGGACGATGTAGGTGTGGCGGCGGCGGCGGCAGCTGCGGCGACGGTGGGGGTTTTGTCGAGAAGGACTTCGCGGGAGATGTTGTGGATGATTTTGGAGTCTTTGGTCCATTGGTCGCCGCCGCCCTCTCCGCCGAGCGACTCGAGCACCAGACGGTTGTAGGTCTGCGACCACCCGGAGGCGCTGTTTTCGCAGGCGGGGTGGTGGTGGCGGAACTGGCCGACCACCTGCAGGTTTTTGTGCGCGACGGTTTGCACTGCGCGGCGCATGCGCTGTTTCTGGTCGTCCTCTTTCTCCCACCGGTCTTCGTCTTTCACGTACAAGGTTTCCCGCTTCTTGTCCGTGCAGTGAATCGGCCGCTGCGTCACATCCAGCGCGCGCAAATGCGTGGTGATGAGGTTGGTGATGCCCTCCACGTAGCCTGTCTGACCCAGCCGCTCCACATCCGACAGCCGCACCTGGATGGTGTTCACGAAGTCGGTGAGGTTCATCGCATCCTTGCAGGTTTCGTTCAGGAAGAAATGGAGATTGAAGGTGCGGTTGTCATTGTGCGTCGTGTTGTGGTGAATCGTCGTGGTGTGGTTGGTGTGGTTGTTGTTCGTCGTCGATGGTGGCGTTGGCGGCGGTGGCGGCGGGACACTCGACTGTTTCAACCGTTCCATCAACTCCTGGTTACACTCCACCAATTGCGCATTCTGCTTGATCAACGTGAGAATCAACTCCCTGTCTTGCGGCAACAACAACGGTTGCGGTTGCGGTTGCGACGGCGGCGACGGCGGCGACGGCGATGCAGAAGTCAACCAAGGCGATGAAGATGAAGAAGATGGAGATGGAGATGGTGCATCGGGTTCCACTGTTGATGTTGTTGTCGCCGCGCAGGTTCCGCCACGTTTGTGTTTCCACACTCCATTGCGCGATTTGTACGAGCGCCCGCAAGTTGGACAGTGGTACATGACGGCAACGTTCACGGCAATGTTCACCGCGATCGAGGAGGATGAGGTTGCAGTGGCAGCGGCAGTGGCGGAAGAAGAGACACTCGACGTGGTGGTAGTGGTGGTGGTGGAAGGCGGCGGGATGTGGTAGCGATGGAGATTATTCTGATGTTTGCGCGAACAGCAGTGTTTGTTCCAGTTGCTGCGCTTGTTGGTTTCGTACTGACACACTGCGCACAACATCTCTGTTTTCGTTCTCAGCACACCCACGGATATGCGATATTGTTGTTCACACAGAGGATTTCATCCCCGCCTTTTCCGCGCCGCATCCTGCACAATTCAACTTACTCTGTTTGTGCTTATTTACCAAGGACAACCCACCACTGCACATTTCTTCCACTTGATTTGACACCGCGATGTTGCAAATGGTCTTTGCCTTGTTCTCCTTTGCCTTGTTCTCCAGTGCCTGCACTTCGGCGGCCGCGGAGGTGCGCTTGCGCGGCACGGCGTTGCGGGATGCATTCGACCGGTTTTGCGTGGAGCAGCGCGGTCGGCGCTACGACGACACGGAGGAGTGGACATACCGCTTTCAAGTCTTCCGCGACAATTTGCGTCGCATTGACCTGCACAATGCCGTGGCGCAGGCGCAGGCCCACCATGCGCAGGGACTTCCAAACGCGTCGTTGTGGCGCGCCAACGCTTTTGTGGACTGGACCGCGGACGAATTCGAAGATGCGTACAGCAACCGCTTCGGCGGCCTCGACCACTCCCACTGCACCGACGTGACCGCCGACCCCTCCCTGCTCCGCTCGCTGCCGGAACCGGAGCCCACCGTGGACTGGCGCAAAAACGGCGTCGGCATCGACGTGATCGACGAGCGCAAGTACGCCTCCTGCCTAGAACTGGCATTCGAATCACGCCCCGCGCAAGAAGAACACCGAGAAAAAACGGGGGACGGTGTCGCCGCTGCCGCTGCCACTGCCACTGCCGCCACTGTGTACCGCTGTTGGAAGGTGGATCCGAGCAATGACCGCTTGGTGCGCCAGTTGTTGCAAACGCGTCCCCTCATGGTCTCCGTGCGCATCTACGCCGACGAGCTGCAGTTTTACGGCAGCGGGGTGGTGCAATGTCCCGAGGTGTGCGAGACCTTCGAGGATGATGACAAGGACGAGGACAGGGACAGGGACAGGGACGGGAATGATTGGGACAAGGAGAATCAACACACCTTGCGCGCGCGAACGCAGGGCATGTTGTTGCTGGGCTACGGCACTGACGAGGCGGGACAAGACTATTGGTTGCTGAAGAATTCGTGGGGTGTGGCCTGGGGCGAAGATGGATATCTGCGCATCGCACGCACCTCCACCTCCTCCTGCTGTCTCATAGCAGAACTCGGCTTCCTCGCTGGCATTGAACCCCCTGAATGAATAGAAACAAACTGAGCTGTTGCATGGTGTGTATGTGTGTATGTGTGTATGTGTGTATGTGGTAACATCGTGTAACAAACTTAAGGAATTACAATCATCTGAACGTACAAAAAACAGCGGATTCAGTTTCTTCGTCCGGATCTTCGTTTCTTTGTTTGATTCTTTGTTTGTTTCTTCGGTTCTTCGCGGAGTGGTGCTTGGTCGCTTCTTGACACGGTTTCTTGTCGCGCGGCGTGCGCATCCTGCAAAAACTGCGTCAAGAACTGTCGGGCGAACACTTCGGTCCAGACGCCGCAATGTTTCTGCAGCTGCGCAATGATCGCAAAGCGCATGTCGATGAAGGGCATCTCGGTGTCATTCTTCCAGTCTCCGAACACCACATTCAATGACCACATGTCCACGAGGTTGGCTGACCATTTGCCAAAGGTGCTGAAGTACATGTAATCCTTGCGAGGAACGTGCGGCAGCGTCCACTTTCTTCGGCCGACGGACATGCGATTGGACACGACGGATTCGGCGAACATGAACCGCGCGTCCTCCACGTTGGGCAAATGCACGCGGGGCGCGCGGAAACGCCATCCAAACAAGTTAGGGCGCAATCGTTCCTCGTCGACGCATCCAAAGAAGGTGCCCACCATCCATCGCACGTTGTCCACATTCCACTGTTGCAGCCCGTCAGGCAACCTGCAGCACCCGGCGAACGTCCAGCTCATGTCCCGAACATTGGAGACGTCCCACTCGGACAGGTCGATGTCTTTGTGTTGCATCCGACAAATGTCGAAGTTTTGTGGGTCGAAGCGACCGACTTGCACAAAGAAGAAGAGATCGCGCATGTTGGTGACGAGCGACGTGTCCCACTTTGCAATGGGACCAAACAAGCGCATCATTTCCAGGTACTGCAGTTTTCCTGCGCGCAACAGTATGATATCGTCGTGAGCAGTAATGATGCGGTATGTTTTACTGACCATTGCGAAATGTTTGTCGATGTCGTCAAATTGAATAAATGCGCAACCCGAAAAAAAACGATGTTGCAAAAGTGCTGCCACGCGCACCAGAAAGTGGATGTTGCGGTCGCTGACCACCCCGGGAAAATGCGCAAAGGACGCGACGTGGTCAATCAGTGCATCCGACAATCCTGAGCCACAGGACAGCGCCACGTAGAGCAGACGACGGCGCAGCGGCAGAGATCGCACACCATCCTTGCGCATCCGATCACCCAGCTGGTAACAACAGTCGAAGAATGCCCGGTCGACATCCACCGTGTACTCTTTCGCAAAGCGGACACGTTCCGCAAAGCGGACAGGTTCCGAAATCAAATCTGGATTGGCCATGTTCAACACCTTTCCTTTTCGACCAAGGTTCCTCCTATCGACAAGAAAAAAATGAGTTTCTGCACACATCATGGTGTGTCAAGCACGCGGTGCACACGAAACACACAGACAACCACACACCCTCGGTGTGGCCAACCAAAAAAAACAATGAACAAACGAAGACAATAAACGCGTTTATCAGTATTAAAATTAAGGAGTGTTACATGGGGGGGGGTGTGAGTGTAAGAGGCTACCTGAACAGAAAGAGGGTTGGCTTAGTAGGTGAATTGGTTGAGGTGAACGAGTTGTTGGATGGGGCGAAGGAGTTGCTCCAACAGCGCACGTTGAAAGTCGGGGTTGCCCAGGGCGTTGTCCAGCTTGTCCATGTTCGGTTCGGGGTCCAGCTCGCTCCGTTTCAGTTTGCGACTCAGGAGCACGAACAGCATGGCGGGGAGACAGATGTGGTCGAAGAGGCGGCGCGCGGGGAGTTCTTGCCAGCAGGGTTGTTGCGTCTGCTCATCCATCATGTACACGTACACCTCGTTGGGATGTTGCGTGAAGCGCAGCAAGGGGGGCGCGTTGTGCACGAGGTCGTCGCTGAACAGTCCGTTGGTGCGGCAAATGTCCAGGATGACGCTGCTCACATTGCCCAGTCGGCGAAAGTCCTGTCGATGCTGGTCGGTCAACTCCCAGCGCTGTGCGACGTTGTGGAAGAAATAGTTGGATGCCACGCAGCGGTTCAACGCCGTGGGCACATGGTCCACCACGGGCACCATGCGCCTCGGCACGGGTGGTAGCGCCGCCGACGATTGTGACAGCTGCAATTGCTGCTGCAATTGATACGACGCCGCGAACACGAGGGAGTCCGCACGACCCCGTTTTTGTGCGCTACCACCGACGCCGCCACCATTGCCGCCGCCACGCCGCTTCTTCAAGGGTGCCGCCGCTGCACCAGACGATGCAGACAATGCAGAGGAGGAGGAGAAGGAGGAGACCGAAGCCGACGATGACCGGCCATTGTTGATATCCCACAGCAACGACGACCGTTGCAACGATTCGGACGAAAGCACTTTGGTGACCGTCATGCATACACGAAAAAAAGGAGGGGGGGGAGAGAGAGAAGAATACAAACCAGGTGAAAAAATTATGTGAATCCTGGTGCTATGCACTCCACACCCATCCCATGCCATGCCATGCCATCCCATCCCATGCCATGCCATCCCGTCCCATGCCATCTCATCTCATCCCATCAGTCTGTTCCTTTTTTATCTGCAGCGAAGGTATTGATCGCGTCGCCGTTTTTTTGTTGTATTGGAATTATTGGAAAACACCTTTTGCTGACACATTGCCGTCCGTCCGCCATGGAAAAGAAGAATCGCGTGGATTGTGTTCCGGAGAACCCTTGTCCGCCTCCCCCTTCGCCGACGGTGCAATACACGACGGAGCCCACCGGCTTGGTCCTGAACGCCAATGCGAAGCGACGCGGCGTGCCTGCGGGGTACTACCGCAAACGGTCGATGGTGTTGGCGGACTCCTGTCCCACGTTGCACACCGCGGAGGCACACAACGCCACCTTGAAACGCATGCAGCAGACGGCGCAGACGGACGCATCGCGCTACACCGCGGCGTTGAAGGCGCTGGCCTCCGTGGCGCCTGTGCCGCTCGACCCGCGGATTCGTTGGAACAATCTCAGCGACCGATGGATCCCGAGCGTCGCCAGCGCCGGTGTCGTGCCCACCGCGTACAACACCCAGCTGAACCATCGCCGGTATTCGGTCACCTCCAGTCGACCGGGTGGACAACAACCCGGGGGCGTCGGATGCGACATCAAACACGGCTCCTATGAGCGCTACCTCAACCGCCTCAAAGGGGCAGCTCCGCTCCGCGCAAGTCCCGGCAAAACCAGTCTCGTCAGCGGATGTACGTGTTAACCGAAGTTTCCGGGGATCCAATCCAACGCAATCCCAAAAAACAGACTTGGAAAAAAAATATCTCCGTCCAATGCAACAATCACCTCACTCCACGACCCTGTTTGTTCTCTTTACCCACGGTCATCCGCATCTGCATCTGCATCTGCATCTCATGCCGCAAAAGATCTTCATGTTCATCCCCAGCGGAACACAGCACGACTGGATGACAACCACCACCGCCGTCGCCGCTGCTCTCCCTTCGTCCACCAAAGCCGTCGGAAACAGTGCCAGCGCCTCCAAAAGTGTCACTGCTGGCATGGGCAGCATGATTGCGCGCATCCACGACGCACGTCCTGGATGCGGGTCTTGCGGTCGCTCCCGTTAACAGCGCACAATCCACCACCTTTCTTCCTTCCTTCCTTCCTTCTCACCTTCGATAGGTGCTGCTTCCCTTTCCTCTTCCTCTTGTTCTCCTTCCCCTTCCCCTTCTTCGTCGCGGTTGTTTCACGGATTGATGGAGTCTTTGTGTGAGTTGTCGTCGTCGGGGTTGTCCGCGACGGCGTCTGCTGCTGTTGCAGTTGCTGCCGCCAGTGCGCAAGGCTTGGAGGCGGCGATAGATGGCTTCTTCTTCCGTGTCGGGCACGGTGGGTGCATCCCGCAGTTGGTGCACGCGGTTTTGCAAATCTTTGGTGGCCAACTGGTCTTGCATCATCTCTCGCTGGGTCTGCACCATCAGTTCGTCCACGGCGCTGGCCTTGCGACGGTCGTCATGCAACCCCTCGCGGTCCAGAAAATCGAGGATGGCGGCCTCGCGGTTCAAGTGTGGGATCGATTTCATCTGACGCTTGATCGCAAGCAACCGCGTGAGCGCTTGCCGCTGCGGCCGCGAGAGCGCTTGCCGCTGCGGCCGCGAGAGGGTCGATGCCACCGCGGCCTTGTCCTCCTCCAAGCGCGAACTCACGAGGCTGGGATCGAGGCGCACGATTTGTTCTGGCGTCATCGATTGCAATTGCGACACCTGCGCGTACGCATGCTTCTTGGGCCGAAACAACTGTTTGAACGAAGACATGATATGCTAACTGACTGACGAAAAGGAAACACGACAAACAACTGCAGTAATCTACCTTCCCAAAAAAAACAAATTTGCGCTGTGGCAAAATATGTCACAGCGCAAAATATGTCACAGCGCCAGTTCATCCGTCCATGGTGGTGGTGGTGGTGGCGGCGGAGTCGGAGGGTGCAGAGTCGATGGGGGTGCTGGCGTTGTCTGAGGAATGGTGTCGGACGACGATGATATCGCAGCCGAGTTTGCTGCCGTCAAAGTACCGTAGCAACCCCTCGCGCACCTTCCCGGTGCGTTGGTCGACGTCTTCGTACACGCGATTGTAGACCACGTCACATTCCATGCGCACGAAGACTTTGATGTGGTCCAGCAGCAACCAGATGTCCAAACTGTTGCCCGGGGTGAAGTAATGTTGCCTGTTTTGACACAGCGGAATGATACCACTTGCATTGTACACAGCAAACGCAGACACCGTGTCGCAATCCATGGAGAAGTCGGTGAGTGGATGCGTCGTGTCGTCTGGGGACTGCTCTGCCGCCGCCACACACACATCCAGCAACAGTTTTTTCGATTCAAAATAGCATTCCCGCGCATCCGGTTGACTGGTGGGGTCAACAATCCACGCGCGTGATTCCATTTCCCCAAATCGGTGCCGCAAATAACGCAACGTCGCGCGAATGATTACCACCTTCAGACGCCTCCACTCCGCGGCCGAAAACACCGTGCTCAAATCCCTGATGGTCAATTCCACACTCATGCTTGCAATCAATTCTTCTTCAATGTCTTCAGTGTCTTCAATGTCTTCAGTTCTCTGCGTGCGGTTGCGTTTGCGTGCGGCTGCGTGTGTGATTTGGGACAAAAAAAACGACAGAGAGAGGAATGCACGACTTCTATCCATCAGTTTAAATGGATTTTCTCCACACACTGCAGCAGCAACACGCGCATCCTCGTCTCTCGTATTTGTCACTACCCTCCTTTCTCTCGTCTTCTTCTTCTTCTTTCCCTTTTTTTCCCTTCGCGTCGAATCCGTACCCATGTGGACTGCCGGCCAACAACCATTGCTCTCGGGCAACGCCAACACTGCCTCGGTCACGGTGTACCCCTCTCTTCAGAAACACCGCGCCACCTTTTTCCAGACCCAGTTCTTCCGCACCGTGTTGCCGCCCCTCTGCGCCCCACACACGTGCTACAATGTCAGCAAATCACTCTTCTACCAACCCCCCTGCAACAGCAGCTCCGTTCCCTCCGTCGGCCGATCCTCCGCCGGATACCTCGCCACACGCCACCGCGCCGGCGGACGCGCCCTCTAACACAACCAACAGCGGCAAAATATGTCGCATTGGCAAAATATGTCACATCGGCAAAATATGTCACGCCTCCACGGCCTTGTCCATGTTTGCTTCCCGCGCATTGTTGCGGATTGCATACACCTGTGGCTGCGGCTGGTGGAGTGCCACTGCGACGGGAGGCGCCGAGGGAAGCTCCCAAGAAGACGAACTGTCCAGCAGTGCATCGCGCTTGTGCAGGAACTCAGGATTCTCTATCCTGGTCAACGAGCCAGGCAAACGATTCCGCACACTGTGCGGCGTGGTGAACGGATCGTCGCGTGGACCTGAGTTGTTGTTGTCGTTGTTGTTGCTGCTACTACCATAGTTGGGTCCGCGCAACTTGCGCATGTCTTCTTCGGAAGGGGCGAACCCAGCCTTCTCGGAATAAGGGAGCACCGTGGCGCCGCGGCGCGACCGACGGAACAGCATAATCACCCCCGGCTGCGTGCGACGCCCGATAGGTCGCGTCTCGCGCGCAAAGGTGGCTTCGCTGGCATACACCAAGTCATCATGCGAGATGAACACCGCGCGATCGTTCTCGATGAACACCCGTTCTGCCGGCGGCCGCAAGTCGGCGACCGCGTTGATCCACGCCATCTTGTACTCCATGGACAACTTGTCGTCCTCGTCCCCCATCTCGTACGGGAAGTTCACGATGTCGCGCACACGCTTGCGCAAGGCCGAGAAGCGCAGTTGGTTCTGCAGAAATTGGCGGATGACCATCTGCACCGACAACTGCACTTCTTCCTTCACACTCACCGTGATTTTCACCCCCTCCACAAACCCCACCAACGTGTTGATGAGATGGTTCACGCAGCCCGTGAAACACGTGTCCACCGATTCATCCACTTCGGTGATCAGGCGCTCCATCAACAACGCACGCTCCTCGTGGTGCACCACCGCCCACCACACCAGCGCAAACAACTGCGCGTAACTGATGCGCAAGATGGGATGCGCCTCCTGCGTGTGGCACGACAAATGCAGGAACTGATGCAACTTGCGCACCTCGGGATGCTCCTCAATCACCACCATCGACTCCACCGCCATCGCCGTTGCCGCCGCCGCGTTCCCCTCCTCCTCCATCACGAGGTTCGCAGTCACCAACCCCGCGACCTGGGCCTCATCCCCATTGCTCTCCACAACAACAGGCGGCAGCGCCACCACTTGCTCCGGTTCCACCGCGATGAACACAAAGTCGTCGTCATCGTCGTCTTCTTTGTCTTCTTCGTCTTCTTTGTCTGCTTCCTCCTCATCTTCTTCCGTCGCTGCGGATGCGACAAAAGACGGCGGCAAAGGTGGCAAAGGCGCCGAGGGTTCCAGGTGGGCGCCCAAGTCCACCTTCTGGTCCTGCTGCTCCATCTGCAGGCATCCGCGCAGACGCCGCATCTCTTCCAGCATTTGGTCGCGACACTCTTCGAAGGAGGGCACCGAATCCATCAAGTGATTGGCCTCCAAATAGCCCACCAGCGCTTGCACCGAGCGCACGGCACTGCGGTTCACCGACACCGAGTGTGCACTTTGGGGATGGTACACGTGACGCACAAAGTGCATCGTGCGCCAATCGAGGTTGGCGTCTCCTTCGCCCACACCATCCTTCTTGTCGTCTTCCTTCCTTTCCAGCTTCTCCTCTTCCTTCGCGTCTTCCTTCTTTTCTTCCTCGGGGAAAATGGTGCGCTTCAATAACTTGACCATGTGGTGGATGTTGACACTGTCGTAGTTTTGCAACGTGACAGGATTGTGTGTGTAGCGATGTTGCATCTTCATGTCGCACCATTTGCCACCATCCCAGGGGTGCTTGATGCGATTGTACGAAAAATTGCCCACGGTCTGTGGATGCAACTCCCACCACGCACGCGGCACTTCCGTCAAGTGATTGAAGCGGACGTTGAACTCCCTCACTGCATTCGCGATGAAATCGTCCTCTCCTTCCCATTTCCCCTTTCCTTCCCCCGTCAGCGGCTCCGGCTCCGGCTCTTGGTGCGGCTCCGGATGCGGCTCCGGATGCGGCTCCACAGTATCTTTTCGAAACTTGATCACCTTTGCCACGCGCTGCATGTTGCTGCCGCCACCAGCTGTTAGCGGCTCCACAGTATCTTTTCGAAACTTGATCACCTTTGTCACGCGCTGCATGATGTTGTTGCTGCCGCCACCAGCTGCCAGCGGCTTCAGCGACTGCAACTTCGATTGTGCCTGTGCCTGTGGCCGCGGCGTCAGCGGTGGCGGCGACCATTTCCACGGCAAGCGTTCGATTTTGGCGTGGGTGATGACCACGGTGCGCAGGCGCGGGCAATGCGACAGGCGCGGGAAGGTGGTCATGTTGGTGAATTTGAGGATGAGCACCTCCAGATGGGGAGCCACCTGGTCGGGAATCACGATCGTCTCCAGGGGCATGTGTTCGATGTGCAAGACGCGCAGGCGCGGCGGAAACACCACCTCCGTGTTGCGGCATTGAAACAGGATGATCTCCACGATGTCGTTGAAACACACCGATTTCCCAATCACTTCTTCGTACTGCCGCAAGAAGAGATTGGTGTACTCCACGTCAAACAAGCGATTCGCCGCCAAATTGCCCAGCGCACAGGTGTGTTCCTCATTGCCCGTGCGGAACTGCACCACCGAACACGTCGGGTCCAGTCGATGCATGCCGCCGCCAGCCGTGCTGTTCATGGCCAAGTTGGTCACGGACGACGATGCAGGGGGAGGAGAAGCAGTTGATGCAGGGGGAGGAGAATCCGATGGCATGGCAAGGAAGTGAATGCGTTCGTTCAAACAAGGGAATGGGTAAAGTGTGTGTTGTGTCTGCTTTGCGTGGACAAAAAACTAGTTGTTGTCGCACGCGCAACGATTTAAGTGCTTTTTGTTTCAGTGCTTCAGTGCTGCGTCTGCGTCTGCGTCCGCGAGGTTGATGCCACCCACCACGCCTGAATGCGCGTCACGACGATGATGGTGCCAAAAAAGAAAAACAACGCGCGTGTTTCCAAGTCGATCTCGTAGGGTGTGTGGCGCAGCGGCCAGAACAAGTACACCATCAGCGCGCCCAACAACAGATTGAACCACCACTCCACCTCCGACTTCCAGCGCAGCACCATCTGATCTTCGCGGCGGCGATGCAACCAAACATGCAGAACGAGGTACGCGACGGACAACAGGAAGAAGATCAATTTCAAGACAAACAACAGGGTCACGTACTGATCCACGGCACTACTCACCATCCCTTCACTCCTCTTCTTCATCTTCTTCTTTGTCGCCGCCATTCTTCGCACACAAATGGACTGGACTGGACTGGACTGTGGGTTGCACGGTACGTATATGTTCTCCTGCGAACAAAAAAACGGCCCGCAGGCCGGTCTTTGCAACACTTTTTTTCTGCAGAGAAAGATATCAATCAAATCCGACCTGCCGAACCGAACCGAACCAAACTAAACCAAAGAAGAACCATGCCCACCCGAAAATTGACTCCCTGGAATCTGTTCGTGAAGAAGATCTTCCGCGAAGGCAAGGCGCGCAACCCCAAGTACCAGTTCAAAGACGCGTTGCGCGACGCCAGTCGCCGCAAGCGTGAAATGGGCAAGATGTCTTCCGCTTCCTCCGCCTCCGCCTCTTCCTCCGCCACCACGATGTCTTCTGCCGACTCTGCTTCTGCCGACTCTGCATCATCATCCCCCGCATCATCCGCATCCTTCTCCGCAACCGCCACATCCCACCATCGTCGCCGTCACAGTCACCATCGCCGCTCCAAACACAAGACCCACCATCGCCGCACCAAACACAAGACTCATTCGCGCCGCACACACACCCGCCGCCACCGTCATCATTAAATTAACTGAGCAAGTCTGTTGTGTATGTGTGTATGTGTGTATGTGTGTGGGGTAACCAAGTAATTCAGACATGTTAGCGCAGTACAACGCACATCCTCGCGACGCATTGGTGTCCTTTGAAGAAACAGGACACAAATACACCATTCTGGGCGAAGACAGTGCGCGCTTCGTCTCGGTGACCACCTTGGTCAAACGCATGTTCGCCGAATTCGATGCCGTCGCCGTCATCACGCGCATGATGAGTGGTCCCAGCTGGAAACCGGGTCACAAATATTTCGGCAAGACCATGGAACAGATCATGGCAGAGTGGCGCAACAACGACGCTGCCCTGCGCGGAACCCTTCTCCATGCCCAGATCGAGCGCTTCTACAACAACACCGAGTGTCCATATCCCTGCACCCACCGCGAACTCTACGCCTTTGTCCTTCGCGAACAACAACTACAACAACTCCAACCATTGGCCGCCGCCGCCACCTTGCCCTTGCCTGCCGCAACAACTACTGCAACGACAACGACGACAACGTTGCCCACGCAGGAGGTTGTTTCAGAGTGGCAATACTTCCTCAACTTCGTGCGCGACACGCCGTGGCTGCAGCCGTACCGCACGGAGTGGCGAGTGTTCGATCCCACCACATGCATCGTAGGCAGCATCGACATGGTGTTTCTCGACTCGCGCGACAACTCCATGTGGATCTACGATTGGAAGCGCGTCAAGGAAATCGCGCAAATCAATCGATATGCGCGCAACAAGTGTTGTCTCCATCCTTCGTTGCCGCACATCCCCGACGTCAACTTCTGGCACTACGCCCTGCAACTCAACACCTACCGCACCGTCCTCCAAACCCCCGCGTACGGATTCGCCATCCGCGGATTGCGACTCGTGCAGCTCCACCCCGACATGCACGACTACATACTGCACGACGTTCCCCTGATGCACGACGAAATGACCTGCGTCTTCCACTATCGCAGCGAAGAAGTCGTGCAGGACACCGCCACCGCGCGCAACTCGGAGGGAGACGCCGAGGGACGCCAACTGCAGCTCCTCCAATCCATGGAATTCATCAAAATGGATATATAGACAAACACCACCCCATACTGTCACACACTCTCTCTCACAACATAATAGACAACAGACAATAGACAATAGACAATACACAAAAAAAACACAAAACACCACATGTGGCTCTGGTGCATCTGGTTCTTTCGTTCCTTATGGGAATGGTACGTGGAGATCGAGCAGGCGCTGAGCATCATCTTGTGTGCGCCAATCTACGAAGAGGAAAAGGATGGCGGCAGCGCCAAGAAAGACGAGGCCAACAACAAGAAAGAAGGGGAAGGGAATGGAGATGATGATGATGATGATGATGCAGCATCGAAGAAGAGGGTGGCGCGTGAGAATCCAGAACTGTGCCGCGAACGCGAACGTGCCGCGCAGATGAAGGCGTACGAAGGATTGTACGTGGAGCACGTGCGCGCCATGGGCAAAAACCAGCGTGCGCCAAATGGAGAGGACAAGGGCAAGGACAAGGACGTTGAAGATGCGACGACCAAGTGGAAACACTTGTTCTTGTTGGAAAAGACGCCGCTGGGCAATGTGTTGATGCAATACGACGCCAAAGCGGAACATTTCACCTACTTCAGCGACACAAGCATCCCCTATCGCTTCCTGGAAACGGTGGCACGCAAGTTCGTCAAGACCTTTCGCTGCCGGGAACTGTACATCGACATGGAAGAGGAATTGCGCACGTTGCGTCTGCGCCACGTGCACGAACAATGTACGGAGCAGAAACAATCCGAAGGACTGGAAGAGGAAGCCAAGCCCAAAAAGTCGGTGTTCGCCAAGTTGAAAAGCTACAACAAACAAGCGGGTGCGGGACCGACGCCCGGCGGGGCGGGGCCTGCGCGCAACAACCTCAACAACCCTGCGTCGCAAGCCTTGCGCGACCAACAACTGAAGGAAGAAATCCAGTTGAAACAACGCGCCAATCGATTCCACCACGAAGGCAAACTCGCCAACTTTTCCTTCCTGCAAAAGGTGAAGCCCGAAGTCGTCAACCAACGATTGACCCTGTCCTTCGCCGACTTTCAACGCGCCCGCCGCGAACAACAAACACCCTTTCCTCTGCCCGAAATCCGCGGGAAACCCAACCTCGGCAACCGCATCTAATTCGTGTGTTTCAACTTGCGTGTCTTGTATGTCTTGTGCGTCTTGTGTGTCTCGTGTGTCTTGTGTGTGTGTGTCTTGTGTGCATGTGTGTAATGGTTTAAACCGAACGAACGGTGACCTTCTCCAATCCAATCCTTGTTTCTTCATTCCATTCCATTCCATCAATGCGGGAAGACGCGCACTGGATCCGGCATCCGTCGCAGACGGCATTGCAGTCCTTCACGTACACTTGTCTCTTGCATCCATTGGTGGCCAACGAAATCCACGCATCTGCCACGCTGTTGCGCTTACCTCCCACCACTGCATCTTCTTCTGCGAATCCTGGTCCTGGTCATGGTCCTGGTCCTGGTCATGGTCCTGGTCCTGTCGTGGATGCATGGCGCGCGACCAGCACGGTGGTGATGGACCACGAAGTGTTGGACGACGACCTGCACGTGAAGCTGGTGTATCGATGGCACCCGTCACTCCGACAAGAAACCTTGCGTGATAAACTGCTGATGCGCTGCGCGCGGCCGGCGGACACCTTGCGCACCCTCCTTGACACCTACGCGCACCTGGTCCCGTGGCTGGACCGACTGCATCCCCCGCACCTGCTGCACCACCACCTCCCCCAAGGTGCGGCGAACACGGTGAAGCCGGAAGAAGAGGTGTGTGTGTTTGATTGGCGCATGGATACGCTGGTTTTCGTGCCCGATGCGCCGGCGATGGCCACCGTTGGATCGTGGAAGCGCGCTTTGCGCAAGAAGAAACAATTCGATCTGGAATACTTGCGGGAACTCATGTTGGCGGCCGACGAGTGGGAGTGGAAACCGCTAGAGGCGTGGCTGCTGTGCGTGCTGCGCACCCGCGACATAGCAGGCGGCTACGTGACCCGCGCGTTGGTGGAACAGGTCGTCGACCAGTTTTTGCACGCGCAACGAAGTCTCCCGCGCCAAGGCTGGATGTCGCTGGTGTCCGCCGACACACTGGCGCAGTACCGCCTGCACTGTCTCGACGCCCTGCGGCCCTACGTGGGCCTCACCGTGGCCGTGGCGGTTGCGCACACTTTAGCGCACACACACACTTGGGATCGGTATTCGCTGTCGCTACTGTACCTGTGCTGGGTCGGCGGATGGGTGCGGGCGGACGCGCTTCACCTGCAACACACCCCCTTGCACAAATGGACGGCATGGTTGTTCCGCCACATTCATCCCGACCCCGCGCGGCGCGAAGAGGCCGCAGCGTCCCCCTGTCCGTTCTTGGAGCAGTGGCGCACTGGCCGCGGCGACTGGAGCTGGATCGAACGCGCCGACCACAACCAATGGCAACAATGGATGCGCGATGTCCTGTGAGGTGTGGTGAAGTGAGGTGAGGTGAGGTCAGGTGAGGCGAGGCAATGAAAGGACAGGACAGGGGCACCTTGTTTTTTTTCTCCGCGTACAACATCTTTCTCTGTCTCGTCCACTTTCCCGCAACAACCAAGCAACCCCAGTCACCATGCCATCCGGAGCCAAAGGTCTTTTCCACAAATTCGTCAAACCATCTTTGCCAGATGACATCCACCACATCATCAGCAAGGTCAACTCCGGCGTGCCCATCAGCACCGAAGAAAACGTCGCGTTGAAATCATGGGCCAACACCTTGAACTCCTACGTCTACGTCAATCCATCCACTTTTCACCTCCCCAATCTCCCCACCTACCCATAATGCTCATGCCGCCCTCTGAACCGAACCGAACCGAACTGAACCGAACCGAAACATGACACCATTTAAACAACAGAAACACTCACGGGAGGTAGCCCACTGTTCACATTGATCAGCTCACCTTATCATCCCCCCGTGCGTTCGCGTTTCTGTTGTTTGCGCGGCAAAATATGTCACAACGGCAAAATATGTCACAGTTCCATCATTTGTCCGAGGAGGGATTGTCTTCGGACGAGGAGGAAGAGCGTGATCCGAGATGTGATGCAGATGGAGACGAAGAAAGAGACGAAGGAGAACAGGAGGTGTGTACAGTGCCACTTGGATGGGTGCGATTGCAACGCGTGGATAAAAGCAGCAGCGGCGGCGGCGGTGTGCGATGGGAACGTCATCCCGAGGACCTTCGTCGATTGATGGAAGAAGTGGACATGCGCAAGTTAGTGGCGATCGCCGATGCCGCCGAGGAACATTGGCTGGACCGGTTGCATCGCTACCGCCGCATGCGCGCCCGCCGACAACAACAACAACAAGAACAACGAGAACAACAACAAGAACAACAACGAGAACAAGAACCACTGGAAGAAGAAAGGCAACGTCGACTGGCCCTGGCCGATGCCGCCACGATGGACCGTGCAATGGTGGACAGTGCAACTGCGTGAGTATGCTGTGCAGGAAAGTCTTCGCGCAAATTACGATCACTGCTTCTTCGTCATCCTTTTCCTTTTCATCGCTCCCTTCCTGCGTGCCAGTCGCCATGCAGCAGCGTCATCCAAGCAAAGCCACTGCCGCCGCGGCGGCGATAGTCGCAGACTGGGATGTGACGGAACTCTATCCACAAGATGTCTTGTCGGTGGTGTGGAAATGCATCTACGTCGACCATCGGCGGCACGTGATCCGCGTGAAAGAAGAGTCGTACCTGCTGAATGTGCCCAACATCCTCACCCGCGAAGAAGTGGTCACCTTGCTGCAGCGCGCCATGTACCTCGAAGGACAACGATTCCGCATCCACTCCATCCTGAAGTACCACGTGCCCCTGGAACCGCAAGAATTGCTGTCGGAGCGCAACGACGCGTCCTTCCTGCAGTCCGTGCAACACATCGACGACCTCGAACTCCCGCCTTCCGTGCCGCTCTTCCACGACCTGCACGAAATCGTCTTCCTCCTCGTGCAACCCCCGCCACCTCCTCCCTCTTCCCTTTCTTCACCTTCTCCTTCTTCTTCTCTTTCTTCATCCCCGACACCGCCACCGCAGTGCTGCACAGAACTTCGACGACCGCACACCAAACGTGTCTGGATTCGACACCTGGGCAACAACCGCACCATGCGTGCTGCATCCACGTCCACGTCCACGTCCACATCCACTTCCAATTCCAATTCCACGTGCCTCGCATAATTTTTCCGCTTGCTCCAAACGAGAACAAAGACAGCAAAGGGAAAGGGAAGGGAAGGAAAGGTTGGAAAGATGATCACGTTTGCATTTGACCTGGACGACATGGATGTGCTGCAGGACGCCGTGCGACAACAAACGCGGCTGCCGAAATCGAGCATTCCGCTGCCCGAGTTGACCGAAACCGAAAAAGAAGAACTGCGCGTGTGGCGTCGACGGAACACCATGGCGGTGCGCGAACGCAAACGTCGACGGATGGAGCGCATCGAGCGCTTGGGCATCCAATTGTCCTACAGCGAAGCACTTCGATATTTTGTCAGCGAATACGACTCGGAGTTTGACGAGGACAACGAAGAAACCAAAGAAGAAGAAACCAAAGAAGAAGAAACCAAAGAAGAAGAAACCAAAGAAGAAGATGACGAAGAAGGAGATTGTCGCTTGCATTTGTCTCCGCGTACGTTGCGCGCCATTCTGCACTTCTTGCCAGTGGAGCACGCACACTTTTGGAACAACCAAGGCGTGTACTTCGTGACCATGCGCATGACCCATGCGGCGTTGTGCGAAAATCTGGAGTACCGCGCACGCCACCAAATGACAGGCTGTCTGTATGCATCCTCGGGTCGCATGCCGCCGCATATTCCAGCCTACAAACGAATGATCGTGCTGCTGATCGACGCCGACCTCCGCCAACTGGTGGAGATCGGCCTCGTCTTGAACCGCATCGCCCCCATCCAGCCGCCACCGGTCGTGCACGCCAACCGCGCATGGAACCGATTCGTCTTCCAAGGCACATACCACTTTGCGCGCGACCACCTCGAACAGGTACATCCGTTGCTGCTGTTCATGCTGGAACGCATCATGTTCCAAGAATACTCAAAGTCCTTCCGCAGCAGCAAAGGTCACTTCGCCATGCTGTCGCCGCGCGCCACACGTGATGTCATTCTACAGTGCGGGTACAACATCGAACGCGAAATCTTGGCCCTGTTCCGCAACCACTACCACCTCTACCTCTGCGATCACGAAAAGCAACGCGCCAAAGCTGCCGCTGCCGCTGCCGCTGCCGCCAGTCAGCAACGACGACAAGTCCTCCGAAGCCGCGAAGAACAAGACAAAGAAGACAAAGAAGACAAAGAAGACAAAGAAGACGAAGAAGACAAAGAAGACGAAGAAGACAAAGAAGACAAAGAAGACGAAGAAGACAAAGAAGACGTGTAGATGAAGTCGTGTGTGAAGTATTGTTGTTGTAGTTGTAGTAGTTGTGCGTCTGTATGTGCATGTGCATGTAATGAATGTTAATTGCGACAAAGGAAACCTGTGTCAATGCGCACGCGGCAAACGCGCCGCCGACTGCTTCTTTTCTCTCTTCACACAATTCACTTAAACTGTCCAGTCACCTTCCTCCTGCATCCAACTATCTCACTCCAGCGATCAATCCAACCTTTTTCGCATAACTTTACAAACCGACGGACGAACAAACCAACTGAGCGACTGACGGCCAATGCAGCCCGCGTTTGATACCGACGTTGCGCACTATTCGGTGGAAGAATTGCTGGCGATCATCGGTCTGCCACTGGACCGGTTTGCCATCACAAACACCGACGCATTGCGCCAACGAGTAGGCGTCTTCGTACAGCGCTTCCAACGGCGCAACCCCGCGATTGCCGCCTTTTTCCGCGATCTCGAATACATCCTGTTGCGCGAACTGGACAACCAACAAGGCGCGCCTGTTGCCGCCGATGCCGACGGGGAAGTGGATGATCGAGATGGAGGAGGGGAAGGAGATGGAGAAGGCAATGGAGAAGGAGAAGAGGATGGAGAAGGAGAAGAGGATGGAGAAGGGGAAGGGGATGGAGAAGAAGATGCAAGGAAGAAGACCAACGCCGCGCGCGCCTTGTTGACGGCCGAGGCCCAACAGTGGTGGGAAGGACAAGGGTCGGTGGGTCGGAGCCGCAGCATCGTGCAACCCAACCAACTGTTTCCGAACCTCGGCGGCCCACACGCCGTGCTGGAACCCGCCGAAGAACCCTTCTCCTCCAGCGTCGACGCCTTCCACATCCCCGTGAAGCGCGACGTGCTCAACCCCAACCTGAAAAACACCACCTCCCGCTTCGTCAACCTCGACAGCCAGTTCCGCCAAGCCGGCAGCGGACAACACGTGTCCTCCACCGACTACACCCTCGACCTCTCCGACACCCTGAAGAACACCTTGCAACTCAGCCTGTACTCCTACCAAATCCCCTTCAGCTGGTACGTGATCGACGCGGCCTACGGCAACACCACCTTCTGGATCGTGGACGACGCCACGCAACTCGCGGTGCCCGTCGTGGTGCCCCCCGGCAACTACAACCACACCGAGTTCGAAGAACAACTGAACACATCCATCCGCGAAGCCGGCTTCACTGCGCCGCCACCACCACCATCTGTTCCCGACGCCGTCGAAGTCCCCGCCGTCACCTTCAACCGCCGCACCGGCAAATTGACCTTCCGACTCTTTGGCTACACATACACCACCCCCAACAATGACAACAATGACAATAACGACAACACGTCCTTCGTTGTCACGGACCGCACCTTGTTGGTCTTCTACGACTTCACGGGCGCCCTGCACGATGCAGGGGGAGGTCGCCGCCGAAGCAGTCAGCAGTACTTCAACAGCTCCCTCGGTTGGCTCATGGGGTTTCGCATGCCATACGTCTACGTGGAGGCGAGCGTCGTCGGCAACACCCCGCCCGCGCTGTTGGACTTGAACGGCACCAAGTACCTCATCCTCGTGATCGACGATTTCAACCAGAACCACGTCAACAACGCCATCGTCTCCATCAGCCAGTTCACGTCCACCATCGACACTCCGACCTACTACGCCCCCGACCTGCCGCAAGTCTGTTTGTCGCCGGAGGAGCGCAGCAACTTGACGGAATTGGTGGACGACCTCGGCGCCGGCCAGGGACTGTTGCTGGCGGAGAAATTGGTGCAACCCAGCGGCTTCACCCCCGTCGTGCTGCCCACCGCCCCGCGCACCTTGACGAATGCGCAGTTGTACACTTTGAACGAGATCGCCCGCAAGAAGCGGGACATGACCCAGTACCTGTCCAAGGCGCCCACCTCGGCGGACATCCTCGCGATCTTGCCGGTCAAAACCTCGGTGGGCGTGCCCACGGGCACCCTGTTGGTGGAATTCAGTGGGTCCCTGCAAGACAGCGCGCGCACCTACTTTGGCCCCGTGGACATCGACCGCATGGCCGTCAAATTGCTCGACGACAAGGGCAACGTCCTCAACCTGCACGGCAACGATTGGTGTGTAACGTTGTTGTGCGAATGTCTGTATCAATATTAACCCCCCCCCATCCAATTCACTTCACTTCAACTTCAACTGCAGAGAGGATGATGTTGTCTTCGATGCTGCTGAAAGACGTTGTGCACGCGGGGCTGGACTATCTGCCGGTGCCGTGGTTTGCGTGGATGTTGTGGACGTTGCGACATCGCCCCTTTCTGAATTGGTACCTGTGTGTTGGCGTGCTGCTGAACGATCTGTTGAACCGCGCGCTCAAAGGCTATTTCCGACAGCCCAGGCCGCGCACCACTCCGCTCGATTTCCATGCGCACCACTTGCACTTTCCCCATCTGCTGCCCTACCACCACTACGGCATGCCCTCGGGCCATGCGCAGTTTGCGGGGTTGATCACGGCCTTCGCGTGGCAAACGGCACCGGACGAACAACCCCTGTGGCGCAACCTGGCCATTGGCGGCGTGGTGCTGTTGCAGCGCTGGGCGTTTCTGCAACACGATGCTGCACAAGTCGCCGTGGGCTATTTCGTGGGATGGGGCGTCGGCTTGGCACTGGCCTGGCTGGCGAAACGCGCCCTCCGCGGCACCTGGCGTCCGCGCAACGACGATGGATGTACCGTGGCCGATCCCGGCACCTTTCATTGATGGAGACAAGAAGGAAGAGAAGGATAAAACAAAGGAAAATCAAGGAAAATCAAGGAAAAATGAGGGAAAAATGAAGGACGAACAATGGGGAGTGAATGTTTCATGATGTGGTTACAGGGAGTTGAAACTACACACTATTGCAGAAAAGTCGTCAAACTCAAAGCAGATCACGTTCCATTGCTTTAAAAGTGACACAGTTGGGAAGAATGTTTTTTTTCTCCCGAAAGAATACCAGTCTGCTTGCCTTGGACAATTTTTGCTTGTTTCTTGTTTCACGGAAAGATGCCCACCATCAACGCCATTTTCAGGTACGACTTGAGCAAACAAGCCAACACGAGCACTGTTCGATTGCCGTTTATTGAATTGGATGGTTTCGTGGACTGGGGAGATGGATCTACCGAATATGTTGGGGGAATATCTGTAATAAATCACACATTTGGTGTTCCGGGTGCAATATACACCATCACTGTTTTGGACGCAAATCAAGTAATAATGGCGGGTATCGATCCGCCGTTTGGACTTGGATTGTTTTACTTTGAATATGTGACACCAATGATTGGGGTGGAATACATGAATGGAATTTTCGAAAATGGATCCAATTTGGAAACTGCGATTTTTCGATCTGGTGCAAGTCACGACGTTATCGCCATGCAAGATTTGTTTGCGAATTGCACATCGCTCACCACCGTGACATTCGAAAGCAACACAACTAGCAATTTGCAATACACCGATAGAATGTTCAAAGGTTGCACGAAATTCAACCAAGACTTGGGCTCGAATTTTAACACTTCCAGCGTGATCAGCATGCAGTCCATGTTCCAGGGTTGCACTGCGTACAACAAGCCATTGCCCGCCAGTTTCAACACTGCATCCGTCGTCAGTTTCAGCGGCATGTTCAGTGGATGCTCCAGTTTCAATTCCGAGCTTCCCGCTGCGTTCACGGGATCCAGCGCCACCAGTATGGCGGATATGTTCAAAGGATGCGCTGCTTTCAACCAAGCATTTCCCGACAACTTTGCCACCACTTCTTCCCTTTTTGACATGACATCCATGTTTGAAGGGTGCACTGCATTCAATCAAGCGTTTCCCGCAGGGTTCAACACCTCTGGCGTCATCAGTATGATTTCTGCATTCCAAACCTGTCGCGCCTTCAACCAATCCTTGACTTCTTTCTCTCCTGTCTCGATGACCAATGCCAACAACATGTTGGCTGACTGTGGAATGTCCCCAGAGAACTATTCCAACTTGCTCAATGCGTGGGCGGCTTACGGCGCCAGTTTGAAAACAGGTGTTCCCCTTGGCGCCAACAACTTGCAGTACACCGCCGCAGGCCTTGCTGGTCGCAACACGTTGGTGAACACATACAACTGGATGATCACCGGCGATTCCATGGCACGTGCCGTGATCAACAACATTTGTTTCACTGCGGGTACGCCTATCCACATCGACGGTCACACCCTTCCCGTTCGCATCGAGTGCGTGGAGGCGGGCAAACACCGCGTCGGCGGAAGAATGGTGGAACATGTCACCGCTACCAAATCCACCGACAGCCACGTGGTGTGCATCGACCAAGGTGCGCTCGGTGCTAACGTGCCATCGCAACCACTCACCATGTCCAAGAAGCACAAATTGATGTTCGATGGGAACATGGTGGCTGCGGAAACCTTGGTGGGCAAGATTGACGGTGTGTTCTTGCGCAAGTACCGCGGCGAACCCTTATTCAACGTGTTGTTGGAGGGAGATGCGCCAGGAAAGATGAATGCGGCAGACATGGAGTGCGAAACCTTGGATCCATCCAACTCCGTCGCCAAATTGTACCGCCTTTTACCAACCTTGCCCACCGCTGCCGACCGCGACGCATTGATTGCCAAGGCCAACGAACGCATCCTGTCGCAACAACAACCTTTGCGCGCATGAACATCACATTTAAATCCCAACATCATTCATCATTCATTTTTTATGACACACTCTCTCCTCTCCATCCAACGTCGTACATGTGGCCCTTTCCAAGCAATATCCGCAGTCGCCGTCGCTGTGTGGCGCAAGCCATCAGTGTACCGTTGTTGCCGCCCTCTTATACCGAATTCACCCCCATCGTGGAACGCCTGTCTGTGTCGCAGGCAACGCAACACCAATACTGTCGCGTGGAGGTGATTGGGCAGCGGTTCTGGCCCCCCGCCATCGGCACCACCGACGTGATGTTCGACAACCGCCCCGTGGCCGCCGTCACCTTCCACCATTCGCAACTCATTTCGTTCTTGATTCCACTCGACGCCACGGTTGGTACCCACGAGGTGCGCGTGCGCAACGTGTACAACAACACCTTGTCCACGCGCTCGCCCTTGCCCGAACCCGGCATTTCCCTCTTCTCCAACGCCACACCCTTCTACATCGTGTCGCCCATCCCATCGTAAACCCCATTCATCGTGAACTGAACAGAACAGAACAGAAACCCCCACACCAAGAACTTCCGATCACTAATGATGGAGGCGCGGCGCCGACAAAAATTCCTCTCGCTGCATTGTATCCACCACCACACAAGCACGTCACATTGCGACAGCGTGACACCACCGCGACCACCGCGACAAACAAACAGACAAACAGACATGGGTGCTGGCATTTTACCCGCGACGATTTGGAAAGGGGAGTTGTGGTTTTTGTTTGGCAAGGAGGGCAAGTACGAAGACTCGGCGCACGGGTTCTCGGATTTCGGCGGCGGCACGGACAGTCGAGAGTCGTTCCTGGAAACCGCGGTGCGCGAGGCGGGGGAGGAGTTGACGGGGTTCTTGGGCACCGATGGCGACGTGCGTCGCTGGCTGCGCCGCTGCGGCCACTTCCCTATCGACCACCAGAGCGACGGATTCCCGCCGTACCGCATGCACATCGTGCCCTGCGACTACAACCCCTGGCTGCCGCACTTCTACAACCAGAACCAACAGTTCCTGCAGAAGCGCATGCCGGCGGCCTGGTTCAAACAGAGCAAGATTTTCGAGAAAGCCGAAATTCGGTGGGTGCCGTCCTACGCGCTCGGCAGGATGCGCCCGCAGTTCCGCAACTACTTCCGCCACATCGTCGACGACATGCTGGCGCGCATGCCCGCCATCCACCGCTTCGTGCGCCAACAGCTCCGTCGCCGCCGGGGTGACACCATCACGTCGCGCCCCAAACTCACCCGCACCGAAACACAGCGCCGCAAAGAGTACCGTCTCCTCCATCCACACCGAACTAGCCGAGGCAGTAGTGGTAGTAGCACCACCAAAGTAGGCAGTCGAAGCAGAAGTGGACATCATCATCACGCGCGCGGCGACAGTGCCACTCTATCCGCCAAGCAGCATCTCTCCCCCTCTCTGTCCCGGCACCGCCAGCAGCACCATCATGCCACGCGAAAACATTCAACTCGACCACTGCCTCCATCCCAATCACTGTCGCGCCGCCGCCGTGGACGCCGTACCCACACCACTTCCTATCCACACCCTCCACCACCGCCGACCCCCCCAATGGCCCCCGTTCCTCCGATTGCCGCTGCCCCCGCACCTTGAAAAAACGGCCCGCGGGCCGGATTTTGATTGCGCGTGGAATGTGCGATGGAGAAATAGATGGATCGTTTTTTCTCTCGGACCAATGCAATTGCCGACGACCACAACGAGCGAAAGCAACCAGTTGCATTGATCCCTTTTCGCTCACCCTTTTCGCCCACCCTTTTCCCATTCCCAACGATCGATCGATCAGATCAGATCAACTACACAGCCATGGTGAGAAGCGACGACGATGACGACGCCGCCGCCGCCGCCGCGGTCGAGCACGGTGCCCCGCATCCTTTCCACAAACAGACGTCGCGTCCGATCTTCTCCAGCCACGATTTGTTGGCCGACGCAGAAGACGAATTGGAAGAACTGCGCAGCAGCGCCTCTTCCTCCGCCTCTTCCTTCGCCTCCCATTCCATGTCCGGCATGTCGGGGTCCGTTCCTTCCTTGACCACGTCCTCCGGTTCCGCCGACTTGCCGACACGGAGAACTGCGCCAGCAGCAACGACGACGACAACGACGACGACCACTGCAACAACAAGAACAACCATACCGCAAGATGATGATGGAGAAGGAAAGGATGAGTACGAGGATGAGGATGAAGATGAAGATGAAGGAGAGGATGAAGGAGAGGAAGCAAGGGTGCGACCACCGTCGTCGCCGAACCGTCCAAGGTCAACGCCCGTTGCCGCGCCGCCCATGTCGCGCTCCTTTTCCCTCCGCCAACTCCACCCTCGACCTTCGCCATCTGCGCCATCTGCGCCACCCACCACCACTACGCTTCCATCCACGGCAGCTGTATCCGTATCCACAATCCCTTTTGCCGCCGCCGCCGCTCCCACTTTCACCAGTTCCACTTCAACCCTCCCTTCACACAACCCCCGACGCCTTCGCACTTCCTCCTCCTCTCTGGCATCGGGTGCCAAAACGGAAGATTTGCGAGAACAAGTAGGGAAAGCGGCGGGGCGCTTGGGTGCAGGTGGAGGAGGGGGCGACTGGAATGAAGGGGAGGAGGAGATGGATCCGAGTTTGACGTACCGGAAGTACACGTACAAGGAGGTGGAGAAGGAGATCAACGACAACTACTACGACGAGAAGGAGTACCTGTCGAGTGCGCTGGACATCATCGCGGCGCACTTGAGTGGCCAGAAGTTGATCTACATGGAGTCGAAGACGTTTTGCGAGCGGCGCCTGAACTTCCTGATGATGCCGGCCATCCTGCTGAGTACCGCCGCCACGGTGCTCACGAGTATCGTGGACGAATGGTACTGGGGCGCCTTCCTCATCTCCAGCGTGAACGGCATCATCGCGTTCCTGCTGGCGGTGGTGAACTACCTGAAGCTGGACGCCGCGTCGGAGGCGCACAAGACCTCGTCGCACCGCTACGACAAGCTGCAGACGCGCATTGAGTTCCTCTCGGGCTACACGCTCATGTTCGGCCTGGACAAAGACACCGTGCAGAGCTGCATCGAGGAGACGGAGAAGAAGATCAACGAGATCAAGGAGACGAACCAGTTCATCATTCCGAAGGACATCCGTACCTTGTACCCGGTCATCTACAACACCAATGTCTTCGTCGTCATCAAGAAGATCGAAGACATCCGCAAGCGCAAGATCAATGCGCTGAAGGAAATCAAGAACCAGAAGAACTACCTCATTGCCGTGCTGAAGGCCAAGCGCAGCAAGGACAAGCGGACCTCCGTGCGCAACCTCGAGACCGAGATCCGCCGACTCATCGTGGAGAAAGACCGCCTGGTGAACAACATCTTGCTCATCAAGTCCGCCTTCTCCATCATCAAGGAGATCTTCCTCACGGAAACGCTCAACGTGGAGGCGCGCAAACGCTGCTGCGGCGCCGCCCCTTTCCTCTGCTGCGCACCCGCCCCCGTCGATCCCCTCAAACTCAACAGCTTCGTCGAGGACGTCATGGACCCCTACGGGCGCCAAGACAAACTCATGCAGGACGCCAGCGCCAAACAGCGCAAGGAGGCCACTGAACAGCGCAAACTGCAGAAACACGAACTGCGCGACGTCCGCCACGAACTGCGCGCCACGCAACAACTCCTGCACCAAAACACCCGCTCCGTCGAACAACTCGTCGACCGCATGGAACGCGGCGAACTCATACCACCCACTTCTTCTTCTTCCACCTCCGTCCCCGCCACCGTCCCCGCCCCCGTCACAACAACCACACCATCACGACAGAATGTGACCGATGCTTTGGATGCAGGAGCTTTTCGGGGGGCAAGCGGGACTCGAAGCCGCGCGCGAATGGACTCGGGGAAGAAGCCGCCGCCGGCCGCGCCGGAGACCACGAACACCACTACCAAACCCACCGTCGTGCAATTGTTTGGAAGCGGAAGTGGAACGAATCGGCACTTCCCTGCGCACTTCCATCGCCGAGAAACACCGCCACGCGTCGACGACGAACTGCAATTGTTGGTGAGCGAAATCCAACGTCAACAACAACAACACCAATTTGCGTACCCAGAATATCCGGACACCTTCACCCTACCTGTTGCGCCGCCACCCTCTTCCCGTCGTCCTCTTCATGCTCCTCCTCCTCTTTCCCATCTTTCGCCTCAGTCGCGTCGACACCATGCCGCCGCCGCCGCATTGCCTGAAGTGAACGTGCAGGAAGAAGAAAAAGATGAACATGAGGATGAAGATGAAAAGGAACAAGAGGAGGAACGTGAAGACATTGATTGCACAGTGGACAACGCCAACAACAACCACACCCACTTTTCTCCTATCCGAGAAGAGAACTACGGCGGTGGCATTACGACTGTGTATCAACGCGCCGCATCCGCCGCTGCCGCCACGATCCATCGACCCGCCTCTTTCTTTGCCGCGGCCACCTCCATGGGCATAGGCATGGTGACGACGGGCCTCTCCACGTCTTCCTCCCCCGACCACAGCGACATCGACCTGGCGGAACGCATCAGCAAACGCTCCGACTCGTCACACTCCATGATGGACATTGACGTCATCTGCAACGAACGCAACACCGAGAAGTGAGAAAAAGTTAAGGCAATGTGTTGTTGATCGTGCCAGGTTGCACACTTTTCTCAAAGGTGGTGTATCCCCCAGACAAATTTTGTCCGCCGATGTACTCGATGGAGGTGATCAATGTGTAATTGGCTCCCATGTTGGTGGCACTGCAACCGAATTGCGCGAAATAAGAATTGCCGGTTGTCTCGATTGTGTATCCATACGCGAATTGGAAGTAAGAGGTATTTCCAGTGTTGTAGTCTGCTATGTACCATGCGAAGTTGTTGTCTGCTGCCATTACCCCACCGGAGTTGGAGGGATAATTTGCATATCCACCAGTACTGCTCTGAGACAAGTATCCCGGACGAAAAAACAGTGTTCCTGCTGTGTTCCCTGTGCTTTGATATTGATACCTTCCGTCCGTTGTCGGATTGTACGACAATTGTGCGGTGATTCTGTAAATGGCAATGTCTGCTGGACCCCACCCCCCATAAAATCGGATCAATTGACCGTTCGTTTGCGTGGAGGCAGGTTGATAGGAACTGAATGTCTGGAATCGTGGAACGAACAATTGGTATTGCGTGATGGCCGATTGCACCCACGCGGTAGTGGGAATGATTTGAGAACTGTCGCTGGGACCCGGCTGTTGCGCCGTGCAAATCGGCACTTGCCACGCGGTCAATGTCTGTTCCACCGTGACGTTGTTCTTGATGTCCACTGCGCCAAGAAACCACGCCCCTCCACTCACCATAGCAGTGCCACTGACATCCAATTGGTATCCGCTGGTGGCTTGCGTGGTCTTGCCCACCGCCAGCGACGTCGACACGACGCCATTGCCACTCACGTCCAGCGCGAGACCACTGCCCGCCGTCGTGGTTTTGTTTACCGATAGACTTTGCTGCACATTGGTCGTGCCGAACACCGTCAGGTTCTGCCCGATCCCCGCACTGCCATTCACATCCAACACATACGACGCGTTCGCCGTGCTCGTTTTGCCCACCGCCAGACTGGTCGCCACCGACGCCGTGCGGTTCAACACAATGTTGCCTGGGCTGCCAATCGCGGACACCGACAAGTTGTTCGACGCGTCGTTCGCGATCGACCACCCCGGTGATGAATTCACCGACACCGCCGTGCTGTTGAACAAGCGGAGCCCCCCTTTCGTGGTGTAGTTGCCGGTCGTGTGATCAATGAACGCTCTGCACTGCACCGTCCCCGAGGAGGTCGCGAAGTTCGTCGACCCATTCCACGTGTACACCGCCAGCTGACATCCACTGAAGTCAATGGCGGCGCCGTTGCCCGCCGTGATCCCGTTGTACACTGCCGCACTAGTCAGCGCCGTCGAATTCCACGTGTTGTCGTTCGAAAAGTCCACCCGCGACGTGTTGTTGCTCGACGTGCCTTTGCGACCGCGGAACGTGAATGGACCCCCGCGCAACGGAATCTCCCCCGTGTAGTCGCCTGTGTAATTGCCGCTCGCATCGTACACGGGACCCACTCGAAACCAACCATTGTTGCTCAGGTTGCAGCCCAGCTGATACACCCCATTGGAGTTGTTCACGCCGAACGATCCACCCACGTACGACACCCCGGACACATCCAAGGTGTTGCCCGCCGTCACCGTCGACTTGCCGACCGCCGCCGTCCCAAACACCGCCAACGTTTGACCCACGCCCACGCTGCCGTTCACATCCAGCGCGTACGGCGAATTGGCTTGCGTACTCTTGCCCACGGCCAAGGTGCCTGACACCGCGCCGTTGCCGCTCACGTCCACCACCAGGTTCGTGCCGACCGACGTTTTGTTCACGCCGAGCGCGGAAGCCGTCGTCGTTTTCAACGTGGAGGTGCCGGACACGGTCAACGCGCTGCTGATCGCCGCACTCCCATTCACGTCCAGGGTGATGCCGCTAGTGGCCGTGGTGCTTTTGCCCACAGCCAACGTCGAGGCCAAGGTGGAGGTGCCCGTGATCGCCAACGTCCCCGCCACGGACAGGGCGCTGCTGATTGCTGCATTTCCACTCACATCCAACACATTGCTGCCGCTGACCGCCGATTTACCTAACGCCACGTTTTTCGCGGAGGTGGCTTGCAGCGTCGTGTTGCCCGACACCGTCAAGGCGCTGCTGATCGCTGCATTTCCACTCACGTCCAAAGTGGTGGTGGGGGAACTGGTTTTGCCCAGCGACATGAACCCGCCCATCAACGCCGTGCCGGTTGCCGTCAAGGTGCCCGCCACGGACAGGGCGCTGCTGATCGCCGCATTTCCACTCACGTCCAACACATTGCTGCCACTGACCGCCGATTTGCCCAAGGCCAAGTTTTTCGCGGAGGTGGCTTGCACCGTTGTGTTGCCGGACACCGTCAAGGCACTGCTGATTGCGGCACTCCCAGTCACGTCCAGAGTAATGCCGCTGGTGGCCGCGCTGGTTTTGCCGACGGCAAGAGTGCCGGACACGATTTCGTTGCCACTCACGTCCAAGGTGGCGACGGGATTGGTCATGTTGGCCCCCAACCCCGTGTTGCCTGACACCAGGAGATTCTGTCCCACCGTGAGACCGCCGCTGAGGTTTGCGCTCGTGAACGTCATGGTGCCGGCATTGAGAGTCCCCGACACATTGGCGTTGCCTGATACGTCAAGCACAATGTTGCTGCCAGACACCGAAGTTTTACCGACTGCGAGGGACGTCAACACACTGCCCGTACCCGTGCTGTTGAAGGACGCCAAGGTCGAGGTGCCTTTTGCCGTCAACGTTCCATTCACGGTCGTGTTGCCCGTGGTGGTCAATGCACTCAAAGTTGCAGCACCCGTCGCGCCGAAGGTTCCCGAGACATTGGCGTTGCCCGACACATCCAGCACCATGCCAGCGACGGTCACCGCGGATTTGCCGACCGCGAGGGAAGTCAACACGCTGCCTGTACCCGTGCTGTTGAACGCCGCCAAGGATGCGGTTCCTTTCACGGTAAAAGTTCCATTCGCCGTGCTGTTGCCCGTGATGGTCAGGGTGGAAAGGGTACTTGCGCCCGTGGCGCCGAAGGTTCCCGACACGTTGGCATTGCCGGACACATCCAGCACCATGCCAGCGACGGTCACCGCGGATTTGCCGACCGCGAGGGAAGTCAACACACTGCCCGTTCCCGTGCTGTTGAACGCCGCCAAGGAGGATGTGCCCGTCACCATCAACGTTCCATTCACATTGGCATTGCCCGTGATGGTGAGTGCGGAAAAGGTTGATGTTCCTGCACCGAAAGTGCCCGACACGTTGGCATTGCCGGACACATCCAGCACCATGCCGCCCACCGTCACTGCGGATTTGCCGACGGCCAACGAGGTCAACACGCTGCCGGTGCTGCTGCTGGTGAACGACGCCAAGGACGATGCACCTCTCACGGTCAGGGTCCCATTCGTCGTGGCGTTGCCCGTGATCGTCAGGGTGGAAAGGGTACTTGCGCCCGTGGCGCCGAAGGTTCCCGACACGTTGGCATTGCCGGACACATCCAATGCCATGCCGCTCACCGTCACGGCGGATTTGCCGACGGCCAACGAGGTCAACACGCTGCCGGTGCTGCTGCTGGTGAACGCGGCCAAGGAGGACATGCCAGTCACCGCGAGCGTTCCGTTCACCGTGGTGTTGCCAGTTGTGAGCGTGCCGCCGCCGAGCACGATGCTGCCTGCGGTCAACGCCCCCGACACATTGGCGTTGCCAGACACATCCAACACGTTGCTGCCATTTGCCGACGTTTTGCCCACGGCCAAGGACGTCAACACGCTGCCGGTGCTGCTGCTGGTGAATGAGGCCAACGACGATGCGCCTCTCACGGTCAGTGTCCCGTTCGTCGTGGCGTTGCCCGTGATCGTGAGGGTGGAAAGGGTGGTTGCGCCTGTTGCGCCGAAGGTACCTGAAACATTCGCGTTCCCGGACACATCCAACACCATGCCGCTGGACACCGCAGATTTGCCGACGGACAAGGATGTGGAAACACTGCCTGTCCCCGTGCTGTTGAAGGACGCCAAGGAGGAAGTTCCTTTCACCGTCAAAGTTCCATTGGCAGTAGTTGCGCCGGTGATGGCGAGGGCGGAAAGAGTGGACGATCCCGCGCCGAAGGTTCCAGAGACATTCGCATTCCCGGAGACATCCAACACCATGCCGCTGGACACCGCGGATTTGCCGACGGCCAAGGATGTAGAAACACTGCCCGTGCCCGTGCTGTTGAAGGACGCCAACGCAGAGGCGCCTTTCACCGTCAGAGTTCCATCGGCGGTAGTGTTGCCGGTGATGGTGAGGGCAGAAAGGGTGGAGGTTCCCGCACCGAAAGTTCCCGAGACATTCGCGTTGCCCGACACGTCCAATGCCACGCCGCTGGTGGCGGACGACTTGCCGACAGCCAAGGATGTCAACACACTCCCCGTCCCCGTGCTGTTGAACGACGCCAACGTCGAAGTTCCTGTCACGGCGAGTGTTCCATCCACAGTGGTATTGCCGGTCGTAAGTGCGCCGAGAGTGATGCTGCCCGCAGTTAACGCACCCGACACATTCGCGTTGCCAGACACGTCCAAGGCGATGCCGCTGGACACCGATGTTTTGCCGACAGCCAAGGATGTGGAAACACTCCCCGTCCCCGTGCTGTTGAAGGACGCCAAGGAAGAGGTTCCTTTCACCGTCAAAGTTCCATTGGCAGTAGTAGCGCCTGTGATGGAAAGCGTCGAGAGGGTGGAGGTTCCCGCAGTCAACGTTCCGGTCACACTGGCATTGTTCGTGACTGTGAGGGCGGAAAGGGTGGAGGTTCCCGCAGCAAAGGAACCTGATACATTCGCGTTGCCAGAAACGTCCAAGGCGATGCCGCTGGACACCGACGTTTTGCCGACAGCCAAGGATGTGGAAACACTCCCCGTGCCCGTGCTGTTGAAGGACGCCAAGGAAGAGGTACCTTTCACCGTCAGAGTTCCATCGGCGGTGGTGTTGCCGGTAATCGTGAGGGCGGAAAGGGTGGAGGTTCCCGCAGTCAACGTTCCCGTCACACTGGCATTGTTCGTGACTGTGAGGGCGGAAAGGGTGGAGGTTCCCGCACCAAAGGAACCCGATACATTCGCATTGCCGGCAACATCCAATGCGATGCCGCTGGTGGCGGAGGTTTTGCCGACGGCCAAGGATGTGGAGACACTCCCCGTCCCCGTGCTGTTGAAGGACGCCAAGGAGGAGGTGCCGGTTACCGTGAGCGTTCCATCCACGGTGGTGTTGCCAGTGGTGAGCGTGCCGAGTGTGATGCTCCCCGCAGTCAACGTTCCGGACACATTGGCGCTGCCGGCTACATCCAATGCGATGCCGCCGGTGGCGGAGGTTTTGCCGACGGCCAAGGATGTGGAGACACTGCCAGTCCCCGTGCTGTTGAAGGACGCCAAGGTGGAGGTGCCTTTCGCTACGAACGTTCCATCCACCGTGGTGTTGCCCGTGGTGGTGAGGGAACTGAGGGTGGTCGCACCCGTTGCGTCAAAAGTACCTGATACATTGGCATTGCCTGTGGTGGTGAGGGAACTGAGGGTGGTCGCACCCGTGGCGCCGAAGGTACCTGACACGTTGACATTGCCTGAGATGGTTGCATTGCCGGACACATCCAATGCCATGCCGCTAGACACAGCGGATTTGCCGACTGCGAGAGATGTCGATACACTCCCCGTTCCCGTGCTGTTGAAGGACGCCAAGGTGGAGGTGCCTTTCGCCGTGAACGTTCCATCCACCGTGGTGTTGCCCGTGGTGGTGAGGGAACTGAGGGTAGTCGCTCCCGTGGCGCCGAAGGTACCTGACACGTTGGCATTCCCTGAAACATCCAATGCCATGCCGCTAGACACTACGGATTTGCCTACGGCCAAGGAAGTGGAAACACTCCCCGTTCCCGTGCTGTTGAAGGACGCCAAGGTGGACGTGCCTTTCGCCGTGAACGTTCCATCCACCGTGGTGTTGCCCGTGGTGGTGAGGGAACTGAGTGTGGTCGCACCCGCAGCGCCAAACGTACCTGACACGTTGGCATTGCCCGAGACATCCAATGCCATGCCGCTAGACACAGCGGATTTGCCGACGGCCAAGGAAGTGGAAACACTGCCTGTCCCCGTGCTGTTGAAGGACGCCAAGGTGGAGGTGCCTTTCGCCGTGAACGTTCCATCCACGGTGGTGTTGCCTGTGGTGGTGAGGGAACTGAGGGTAGTCGCTCCCGTGGCGCCGAAGGTACCTGACACGTTGGCATTCCCTGAAACATCCAATGCCATGCCGCTGGACACCACGGATTTGCCGACGGCCAAGGAAGTGGAAACACTACCTGTCCCCGTGCTGTTGAAGGACGCCAAGGTGGAAGTGCCTTTCGCTACGAATGTTCCATCCACAGTGGTGTTGCCCGTGGTGGTGAGGGAACTGAGGGTGGTCGCACCCGTGGCACCAAACGTTCCTGACACGTTGGCATTCCCTGAGATGTTGGCGTTGCCGGACACGTCGAGTTGGATGTTGCTGCTGGCGCTGGGGGGCGTGGTGCTGCCGAGGGCGAGGGGACAAGGGATGACCAGCGCCACCGTGTTTTGCGCACCAAGGGCCAAGACACCGCCGGAATTGTCCAGGTTGGTGAGGAAGTCGAGGGCGGGCTCTACATTCAGGGTGTTCTGGCCTTCCACTTCGGCGAAGTAGAGTCCTTGTCCCGCGGTGAAATTGGAGCTGTAGTGCAAGGTGAAGAGGAGGGGATCGGTGCCCACGGTGGGCGGCGTGCCGAGCAGCGCCATCTGCACCCAGCCGGTGAAAGCGTATTCCTTGCCGTGCAAGACAAAGACGGACAAAGTGGTGGCGTCGGAGCCGGTGGGCATCATGGTCTCGTCCGGCACGAATTGATAAAGGGTGTTGCTGCTGTTCGCGGGATCGACGCCGAGGGAGGTGAGGAGGTAGATGCGGTTGTTGACGGAGGGGGTGTTGGCGGGCGCTCCCGTCTGTGGATCGATGCCCTGGTCGTTGAGGAGCACGCTGTCGCCGAGTTGCACCGCATAGTTGTCGATGAGGGCGACGTAGCTGGCGTCGGTCGGCACCGAGAAGGAGGTGAGGGGCATGGGGTAAGTCTTGGCGGCGGGGTAGATGCTGTCGTTGCCACTGTTGTCGAAAGTAGAGACGCACGCTACGTTGCCGATAGGATGCAGGCCGTTGGCGAGGGTGTCGATGTACGCCTTTGGCATCACGGCATAGGGCTGCGGGGCGTACTGCGTGCCGGAGGTCAAGAACATGTACTGCGCGAACACGTTGTTGTTGGAGACGTCGATGGCGCCGGACACGTGCAAGTTGTCGTTGAAGGAGGCATCGCCCGCGGTCAGCCACAATCCGCCGCCGCCGCTGAGCAGGCCGTCTACCGTGACGCTGCCGTCGAAAGAAGCGTCCCCGCTGGCCGTCAAGGTGCCCAGCACGGTCACATTGTTGTTGAAGGAGGCATCGCCACCCTGGAGAAGCAGCCCGCCATTGCCGGTGATCAACCCTCCGACCGTCACGGCTTCATTGAAGGAGGCATCGCCCGCCGCAATCAGGAGCCCGGATTCCCCGGTTAAGAGCCCTGCGACATCCACATCGTGGTTGAAGGAGGCATCGCCGCCTTGGAGAAGCAGCCCGCCATTGCCGGTGATCAACCCTCCGACCGTCACGGCTTCATTGAAGGACGCATCGCCCGCCGCAATCAGGAGCCCGGATTCCCCGGTTAAGAGCCCTGCGACATTCACATCGTGGTTGAAGGACGCATCGCCGCCTTGGAGAAGCATTCCGCCATTGCCGGTCAACAAGCCGCCGACAGTCACGGCTTCATTGAAGGACGCATCGCCGCCTTGGAGCAACAGACCTGCATTGCCCGTGAACAATCCTTCAACCATCACGGCTTCATTGAAGGACGCATCGCCGCCTTGGAGCAACAGACCTGCATTGCCCGTGAACAATCCTTCAACCGTCACGGCTTCATTGAAGGACGCATCGCCGCCAGAGATGACGAGGCCGGATTCCCCGGTTAAGAGTCCCGCAACATCAACATTGTCGTTGAAAGAGGCATCGCCGTCGAATACTACATTGCCGCTGGCGGTGAACGTCCCCAGCACGGTCACATTGTCGTTGAAGGAGGCATCGCCACCTTGGAGAAGCATTCCGCCATTGCCGGTCAACAAGCCGCCGACATTGACCGCCTGATTGAAGGAGGCATCGCCACCTTGGAGAAGCATTCCGCCATTGCCGGTGAACAACCCTTCGACGATGACGGCTTGGTTGAAGGAGGCATCGCCGCCCTGCAGAAGCAGTCCGCCATTGCCGGTCAACAAGCCGCCGACATCAACTGCTTGATTGAAGGAGGCATCGCCATCCTGCAGAAGCAGTCCGCCATTGCCGGTGAACAAGCCGCCGACATTGACTGCTTGATTGAAGGAGGCATCGCCGCCTTGGAGGAGCATTCCGCCATTGCCGGTGAACAAGCCGCCGACATTGACCGCCTGATTGAAGGAGGCATCGCCGCCCTGCAGAAGCATTCCGCCATCGCCGGTGAACAAGCCGCCGACATTGACTGCTTGGTTGAAGGAGGCATCGCCGCCCTGCAGAAGCATTCCGCCATTGCCGGTCAACAAGCCGCCGACATCAACTGCTTGATTGAAGGAGGCATCGCCGCCTTGGAGGAGCAGTCCGCCATTGCCGGTGAACAATCCGCCGACATTGACCGCTTGGTTGAAGGAGGCATCGCCCGCCGCAATCAGGAGCCCGGATTCCCCGGTTAAGAGCCCTGCGACATTCACATCGTGGTTGAAGGAGGCATCGCCGCCTTGGAGGAGCAGTCCGCCATTGCCGGTCAACAACCCATCGACTGTGACCGATTGATTGAAGGAGGCATCGCCGCCAAGTATAGAGAGGCCAGATTCCCCAGTGAACAAGCCGCCGACATTGACTGCTTGGTTGAAGGAGGCATCGCCGCCTTGGAGGAGCAGTCCGCCATTGCCGGTGAACAATCCGCCGACATTGACCGATTGGTTGAAGGAGGCATCGCCGCCAAGTATTGAGAGGCCGGATTCTCCGGTTAAGAGCCCTGCGACCGTCACGGCGTCATTGAAGGAGGCATCGCCCGCCGCGATGAGGAGCCCGTCCAGGCCGGTCAGTACTCCGCCGACGGTGGCGTTTTGGTCCACGACGAGGTTGCCGTGCACGAGCAAGTCTTTGTCAATCACGAGATTGCCGTAGAAGTGGATGTCGCCCTCCACATCACTGCTGAGGTGAATCTGCGAGTTGGGTTGACCCACGTCTTTCGGCAAGAGCACTTGCGCGGCATTGTATTTGCTGGACACGGCGCTGAATTTCGCCGCGTGCTGCATGCCACCATACCGACGAAAGGACATGATGGACACGAAGAAAGAAGAAACAAAGAAGAAACAAAGAAGAGGGGGGGGGATGCGTGTGTTTGCTGCTGGGTGTTGGCGGTGCGCGGCGGTGTTCGATGGGACTGCAAACACGACAAAAAAAAGGCTACTGTGTATGGAGATAAACTTTGTTGGACAGAAAACCCTGTTCCATTTATGTCCATTCGGGACTGCAAAGCGCCAATCAATTCACGATGATGGTTGGTGATGATGACTCATCCGGTGGTTGTGCGACGACGACGGACTGTGCGACGACGACGCCGCGCACGACGATGGGGACGATGGCTTTGACTTTGACTTTGACTTTGACTGTTGCGGCTCTGGGTGTTTTGGCTGCGGCGGTTGTGACTGTGACTGTGACTGTGATTGGGGCGATGTGTCCGTGGTGAAGAAGAAGCACTTGCTTTGAAATCGTGGCGCAAGCGTTGGTGCAGTGGCATCGGCACAGAAGGCAGCGCAAGCAGCGAATCCAAGTCGCCGTGGTCCAAGGTGAAGAATTGTCGCTGGATTGGACGACCGTCGCGCACCAATGCCACCTCCGCATCGGCAGTGTGCCCGTTGGACACTGCATCCCATCGTTTGCCCACGGACTGAGGTGGTTTGCCCGGTTCCTGCACCATGACGTGGGTGCTTCCCACGACGCGCTCGAACATCTTCGGTTCCATGATGTTGAAAGAGTTGGGAAAGGTGAGGTTGGGAAAGGTGAGGTTGGGAAAGGTGGTAATCTCTACTGTCATGCGGAGACTTTTTTTTGGCATCAGCAGAGTCGATGGTGTGGCTATTTAAAAGCACTGCGCCGAGCTGAACACACCCACACACACTTTACCCGTTCCGCAAAACAAGGACAAGGACAAGGACAAGGACAAGGACAAGGACAACGAGAAGAACAAGAAGCAATCATGGACTTGAATCCACAACCAACTTCGTGCGCGCCAACACCGGAAGCGGTGGCCAAGCTGATCAACAGTCCGGTGACTTCCGCCAATGTCGCTTTCAACATCTTGGTGCAATTCCTCGTGGTCGGTCAAAAGCGCGGCGTCTTCAACTTTGAAGAAGCTGCGAAAATCTGGGAGTGCATGAAATTGTTCTATCGCCACGAGGACGAGGTAGCAACGGCACCCGTCGATCGCGGAACAAGTAGTAGCAGTGGTAGTAGTAGTGGTAGTAGTAGTAGCAGTGCCGCATCACGCGACACCAGCGAAGTCGAATTGTTGTAACACGATTAATGACGTTCTGTTTCAGTGTTGTTTTAATCACGATTACACATTTGTGTTGTTCCACTTCTCTCTTACTCACGCACCCACCCACCCACTGTCGTCCAACGATCATTCCAACCTTTTTCGCATAACTTTCGATTTGCAATTGGGCGGGAAAGGGTGGGTGATGTTGGCTTTTCTTCTGTCGCAACATCAACTACAACAACAACAACTGCGAAGAACAACGAATCGCCAAGCGACTTTCACTTCACAGCAATGCGCGCCATGCACTTTTGGGGATTGGTGGTGGTATTGTCGGTTGTGCTAGTCGGCGTGTCGGCAATGCCACGCAACGACAACAACGAAGATAACAAGGACAAGGACAAGGACAAGAACAAGAACAAGAACAAGAAACAGGAGGGGTTTGCGATGTCGGACGAGTCGGCAACAGCGTTGCAAAAACTGCAGCAGACCTTGCACCCGGGGTTGTTGTTCGACCCGGATGCAATGGACCAGCAGACTACTGAAGACGAACAAGCCTACTTTTTGAAGCACAAGCGATGGCCGTGGTCCGCGGACACCGTGCGGCGATACGAAGACGCCATGCGCCGCAATCCATACATCCGCGAAGATGTGCGCGCATCCGTGGAACACGCCCGGTCCATCTACCCCGAACAATCCATCTTGCGCATCTTGTTCTATCAATCGCCCGAGGGACTGTTCCTGCTGCGCGGCTTCCGCTACGGCAACGACGGCCCCGTCGTGCGCTGCAACTTGAACGACGTGCGCGACCCCCACCTGGAGATGGTGACAACGGCAAAAGCTGATTCCGGAGACACAAGCACAGCCATCAACATTCGGCGCATCCAACCACGCGAACTGCCTGGACTCATCCCCGGGTTTCGCTTCGCCAAAGGACAGGCGCCCTGCAATCCATGTGCGCAACTCCTCACCTATCCCTATCCCCATGACGAAGACAAAGACAAAGACGAAGACAAAGACGAAGACAAAGACAAGAAGAACGAGGGTCGTGGCGGTGGGCTATGTTCTTTCCAGCTTCCCGTCAACAATCGTTCTTCTTCCCGTTAACAATCGCCGCCATCGCCTGCTGCGCCGTTGTCGGCCAGATACCAGTCGGGTGGCGACAAATAGATCTTGGAGGTGTTGCAGGCATTGCCGACGTTGCCGACGGTGCCGACCCCGCCGGACAAGATGCCAGTGCCCGTGGGGACGGCAAAGGGGAAGGGTTTCTGCGCGCCGCGCGGATGGAGACACTTGCGGGTCAAAAATTGTTGGTAGATGCTGTAGGAGGTCACGGGCTGTCCGAGGGTCTTCGAGTAGGGTGCGTTGCGCGCGACGTCTTCGAAAGTGCGGCGGGCCACCGAGGACACGCACCAAGTGGACTTCTTGCAGTCGCCGACGTAGCGCGCGGCGTCGTTGACGTCGAGGGAGCGCACGGTGGAGGACGTCTTCGTTTGCAGGTAGAGTCCCTGGCTGGCGGTTTGCGTCTGGTTGCCGGTATAGATCGGCTGCACCCAGTAGCACGGATACTGGCCGGAGGACACGTACTTGTAGCGTTCCGCCAAGTGGCCGCGGGTGGACAGCACCGAAGGGCGCACGTAGCGATGGTTGTTGCCGCGCAAGTCGGTCAGCGCCATGCCAGCGTTGAGGATCGATTCCACCGCGGGCAATGTGGAGCCGGGGTTCTTCACTTGCACCGCGTCCTCCACCAGAATGCTGGACGGATAGGTACCCAAGTGTCCGCCCCACCCGACGGGATACTGTCCGCGGAACGGCGTGCCTGACTTGGACATCTTCATGTCACGGCCCACCGAGGGACCGCGGCGACTCGTCCCTTCCAACGAAAACCCCTCCGGACCGGGCTGCAACAGGGACAGTGAGGACGACGACATCGACGACGACAAATGCTTCGTGTCACATGCATCCGCGCGCGGCAACCACACTCCTCCTGGTGCTCGTCCCGATTTTTTCGTTCCGTAGCGCACGGCCGACTTTCGTTTGAACGCAACGATGGACATGAAATGGCGACAATGGATGATTCACGGTGTGAAAGTGTTGAAGGAAGAGACGGACAGAGACTATACATTGCCTGCAGCAAAAAATGTTCCCCCCCCTTCATGTCCTCATCCTTATCTTTATCATTCCAACCTTGCCATACATAACTTTCGATTTGGGAGGGGAAAGGTAAGAAAAGGAAAGGGAAAACCATTCATGGCAATGAGGCGATCCGTCGTTCCGCGCAAGGTTCGGCGGTGGCATCGCGCAATGCATGCGCCCAGGGAGAGTGTGGCCACCGCGTGGTGATGGCGCCTTTCCCATCAATCAGTTGCGCCAAACTGTACACCCCCGCGTCGGCAGGCATGCGCGCGGGAATGGAGCGCAGTTGCCGGTATTCCGGCGGCAACCACCCATGTTTCTTGAACGGTGTCAGCAACTCAATCGTGCCGCCACCGTTCTTCGCGCGTTCTTCTTTCTCGCCCTCGTCCTCGTCCTCGTTTTTACCGTCGTCGGCTTCATGCTCCTCCTCCTCCTCGTATTGCACCGGCAACAACAAGGAGGGTGCGCAATGCAAGGCCATCGTGCGGTTGAATACCACGATGGATTCCGGCAAATAGTAGGCGAACGCCCATGGCCGCATGCGCAACCAACGCCATTGTCGCACCAAACTCGCATGCCACCGACCCAGCACCGCGATGTCCTCCATCCGAATCGATTCCACCGAAGCGGATGAAGATGGAGATGGTGCGAAGGAGAAATCGACGAATCGTTCCACCGAATGAATGCCTTCGATGTGCAACGTAGTGGGGGACACCATACGCGTCGAAGGAAACCCGCCATGCGCCTCGAACCCATCCATCATCGACCGCATCAAACACGTGGACTGCTCCAATGAGGCATCCGCCGACGACAACACGATGCGCACTGCGTGGTTCGACGACCCCGACACACGTTCCAAGCGAACCCCATCCTCCAAGCACAATCGTCCAAGTTTCATTGCCAACGGCGTGATGTGTATACAAACAAAGATGGTCGGTCGGTCGGTCGGTCGGTCGATCGGTCGATCAGGTAAACAGCAACGTTATCGATCGATGGAATGTATATGCACGTGCGCGCGCGGCGTGGGTTTAAGTGGCATTGCTCATCTCATCTCATCTCATCTCATCTCAACTCAACTCAAATCGATGATGTTGTCGCGCGACGACGACGGCGCGGCGGAATGCATGAGTTGCCGCACGAACATGTACGTGTAACACTTCCACTTGCACCACAACTTGTGTTGTGTCTGTTGCTCTGCGGCGGTCGCCCCCATCGGGGTGAATGGGTTGTGCGGGTGGTCAGGGTCGTCTGTGAACAACAACTTTGCGAGACGCACGGGGTAGTCCCGTTCCATTTGCGGAAGAAGGGCAGCAGCGACTGCAAAGGGATTCTGCTCGTTCGCCTCCTTGTCGAAGAATGACCTAACCCACTCCACGAAGGAATGATCCTTTAAGGCAAACTGCAAGTTGTCGTGTGGACCCAATTCCAACAGCGAAGGAACGACGCGGACTTGTTGTTGTTGGTTCAGCACGTCCTCCATGACCTGTCGGTGACGTTGCACCGCAACCTCCTTCTCCTGCAGCAAACCACGCAACCTTACAATCTCCGACTGCATTGCTTGCACGTCTGGAAGCATTTGCGTCGCTGGTTGCGATGGTTGCGATTGTTGCGTTGCCTGTTGTGGCTGACGGTGGTACTGAAAGATTAATTGCGGCTTGACACTTTTGAATGCTTCAGGCAAATCCTTTGGGTAGTCCCGTACTTTCATTGTCCTGTTCTCATTGAACACTTTGCACAACAGATATGCAATGCCATCCCCCACTTCGCGATACTGTTGCACGGTGCCATCCTGTCCCTCCAAGAACAAGATCAAATACCGTCCACTTGCATGCATTGCCACTTGTATTACCTGTATCAAGCTCCATGCGGGCATCTCGTTCGCAGCTTTCTGCACGACATCTTCCAGCCTGCGCAACAGGCTTGTTTCCACCGGAGTTGGCCACTCGCCTTGCGCAACTTCGGTAGACCATCCCTCGATGTGGGGGTGTTTCAACACCATGAAATATCTTCTAATTCTTTCCTCCGACATGAGATATGCAGTGGTGCAAACGGAAAAAAAACAAACGGGAGAAAACAAAGGAAAAATAAGGAAAAAAAGCAAAGAAAGAAAAGACTTGGTTACACGTTACTACTACAATCACTGCACAAAAAAAGGTTGGAATGATGTGGTATATGTTTTCCCTGGCTATCTGCTGCTACATGACGAACAACACACTCTATCTACACATGTAAGTAAACATACCGACACACAAACACACAAACACCATGCAATACCATAAAACACTCACGATCGTCTGGTCATTGCGCTGCCAGCGACAACACCTCGGCCCGCTTCGCGCCTTTCTCTGTTTTGCGGCGCTTGGTCGACGGAATGGTGTTGGGGTCGATGGTGGTGCAAGTAGTGCCACTGGTAGCGGTAGTTGCGGCAGTAGCGGTTGCAGCAGTGGTCGAAGATGAAGGAGGAAGGGTTGAAGGAGAAGGAGAAGGAGAAGGAGAAGGAGAAGGGGAAGGAGAAGGAGAACGGGATGAGGACACCGAAGAAGAAGTGGAATTGGAAGAAGTGGAAGTGGTGGACGTTCGTGGGACGGGGGTGATGCCGCTGATGGTACGGAAGAGGGCTTCCATCACGGCCATGCGGCGAGAAGGAGATCCGGTGCTGTGGAAACAGTGGCCTGGATGGGCGATGGCCACTGCGACATGGAACAACACGTATTTGCGCAATTTCCATCGGGTGATTTGCAGTTCCCGCACGATGAGGCGAAACACGGCGAGACACTTGGTGTTGAAGAGCACGTCGTCGGCGTTCGGCGTGGGGTGGTGTTGCGCCCACACGGCGGCAAAGTGGCGGCAACAGTAATCGGTGGAGGTGTACGTGGCAGCCGTCGACGGCGACAGGCGCGGCCACAACTGCGCGGCGCGATGCACAATCAGCAACAAGAACAACACGCGCAGCAACAAGTACCGCTGGAAGTCGCGGCGCTGGAAGGTGATGCCCAACATCGTTTGCAAATTGGCCTTGTGCGAACAACGGCGTTCGTAAAATTCCCCGAGCGCCTCCATCGTGCGCAATGGACCAATGTGCTCCGTGTAACACCGATACACCTCCTCCTTCAACCCACCTTCCTCCAACGGCGCAAACAACGGATTGTCCAAGTACTGGCAGCGCACCTCGTCTTCCAACATCGCAATGTCCACCTGCACCCCCCGCGAGCTCAACAGGTTTGCCACCACCAACCAGCGCGTCACATCGTACGACGTTACCACATCCACATCCACATCCATCACAGCATCACCGGTGGTGGCTTTGTCCTCCTCTCCTTTGTCCTCTCCTTTGTCCTTTCCTTTGTCCTCTGGCCCATCGTCGGCGGAGGATGATGAAGCGGAGGATGATGAAGCGGATGGTTCAAACGACAATGGCGTCGCGGGAATCGTGTCGAGCATGGACATGGTTCAATCAATCTACTGAACAAAAGCAAGAAAGCAACCAAAAAATAAAATTATGTGGAGGAAGAGATGCGGTGAGAAGGGGGTTGGAAGATATGGAAGATATGGAAGATATGGAAGACATGGAAGACATGGAAGAAGAAGAAGAAGAAAATGGATGGAATCGACCAGGGATACATTGGTTAACAGTTACAGGTTGGTTCTACGGGAACATGGCGACACTCTTTACAAGACCCCCGAAGTAAACAGCAACTTCACGGATGCACACCGGCTCAAGAAGTGGGAAGTGGATGTGGCGATGGAAGTGTCGGAAGATGCACGTTGGCGCTTCGCAGGAAGCTGGTCGTCGTGGTTGTCGTGTTGTTGTTGTTCGACTTCTGCCGCTGCCGACGCCGCCACCAATTTGTGGACATCAAAGTGCAACAATTGATCGCGCCGTAAGTTGGCTCGGCAGGTGGGACATGCGGCGCACTGTCGCTGTTCGAACAGGCGACGCACACAATCTGTGCAGTACACATGGTTGCAGCGGGTGACCACGTTGGGGGTGTCGCACAGGCAAATGCTGCAATTGTCCTTGGCCAGCAACAAGATGCGCGGGATGTTGGGGAGAAACAGCATGTCTTGCGCTAGGCGCTCCAACAAGGCGCGGAACTGCGGGCAGCGTTCGTAGAAAACATCGACGGTGTGCAGTTTGTTCGTGCGGCAGGCATGTTCGAAGCACACGCGGACCAGCTCTTCGTGGCCAAACCACTGCGGCATTTCGTTGCACAGGAATTCCACGCAACGGGCTATTGCGCGATCGTGGGCATCCGGATCTGCGCCTGCTGCTGCTGCAATGGTCGCAGCAGGCGCAGAAGGTGGAGCAGACTCCACGATTTTGGTCAAGTGTCGCATCACCACCCGCAATTCAAAATCGTTGAAACGACATGCGGCGCTTGCCATTGACGTAGTAGGTGGGTGGTTATTGCTCATCACATCGGATGTGGATGTGGAGGATGAGAATGAAGATGAAGATGAGGATGAGGATGAGGATGAGGATGAGGATGCTTTTCCGCGACGTGCAAAGTGATGTCGGTACAAGTGCAGCATGTCGCGTGCAATGTCAAACTGTGAGCTCTTCACGGCACGCCAAAACACGGGGCCGATGCGGCGGTACATGTGGGGAGGTCGTTCCACGGCGTAGCGCACCAGTTGTCGGTCACCGGCGTCCACCCACTTGTCCAGGACAAAGGTCAATGTGAGTTGGAAGTGTTCGCAGGCCCATAGACACACCTCGCGCAACTCATGTCGGAGATGGCATTCGCGCAGGATGTGGCGCACCACGGCGTGCAAACACGGATAGGTCTGTCCGTGGCGCTGGTAGAAGGAATACAGTTCGTCGATGGCGAAGGATGCGGTCACATCGCACACGGTTTGCGGAATGTGCATGGATTCCGGTCGCCAAGAACACGTCAACCACTTGGCCATGCAAATGCGCGCCAACGATTGCGTGCAGGAAAGCGATGATGATGAGGGTTGGAAGTCTTGGTGGTCGTCTTGGAGTTGTGGGTGTGGGTGTGGGTGTGGTCGTTGGGCGCGGGTATCTGCCAGCGCCAAGTCCAGGTGTTGTGCGCAACGATAAAGGTTGTACAGGACTTGGCGGCTGATGAGGTATTCGCCCCATTCCGACAATGCCAGCAACTCCATGCGGAAATCCTCTTCGCTCACCTCCGCGGGATGGCATCCGGTCACCACAATCGCAGGTTCGTAGTAGGTGCGTTCATCGTGCATGTCGGCGGGCCACACGATGTTCTTCGGCGTGAGACACGCGGCCGACGGACGATGGTGGTGATGGTGGTGCTGCGGCTGCGGCTGCTGTTGGAGAGGTGGGAATTGTTGGTGTGGTTGCGGTGGTGCTGGCATCCAGGTCGATGGAGGAGGAGGAGGAAGAGGAGCCACACGAAATGCAGGCCCCAAAGTGACTCGGGTGGTGGAAACTGGGGGACGAGACATGGAACAACAACAAAAAACAACGACAAACAAAACAAAAGAAACAATGTGTTCTAACCAAAAAAAATCAACTTGTGACCAGACTGTGGTGTGGCAAACAAATAATTGATTTGTGTTTGGACCACACGAGAAGGCGTGGTGTTGTGAGAAGGGGAGAGGGAGAGGTAGTGCTCCTGCGTCCTAGGCTCCCAGGGTGATACAGTGCTAACCTTGTTCTAGAACAGGGTTATGTAACCCTAACCCTAACCCTAATAAACCCTAACCCTAACCCTAATAGAGGAGCAGCAGCAGCAGCAGGAGGAGCAGGGAACATGTAAAGTCCCTGGACAGAATAGGAGCAGCAGCAGCAGCAGCAGGAGCAGGAGGTGAAGTGAAGTGAAAGGAGGGGAAGTGAAAGGAGGGGAAGTGAAGTGAAGTGAAGTGAATGTTGGATGATGGTTAAGAGTGATTACAGAGCAAATGGCACGACTACAAAACAAGATATACAGCAGAAATACACACAAAAACATACAGTTGGTTGGTTGGTTGGTTTCCGTTATTGGTCTTCATGTTCAGCATCGCTGTCGTCGGAAGTGAGATCGATCAGGATGGGTTCTCGAGGTCTCTTGAGGGGTCTGAGTTGACTGAAGAGGCTTCTGGATTGTCGCAGATGAGGAGGGGTGCGAGTGAGGGTGGTGAAGTCTTCAAGGACAAAGGGAGCGGGGAGAAGGGGGACGGCGGGGAAGGGAATGGTGCGGCGGCGGTGTGCTGCTGGTTGTTTGACCTGGAGAACGAGGAACGGGGTGTCCGAAAAGTGCAAGAGAGGAACGATTTGGGTTTGGTTGGTGAGGAGATCGGGACAGGAAGCCAGCGCCGCTTCCACTCGGTCGGTGGCGAGATAGAGTGGATTGGCGGAACAGTCGTGGACCAAATGGATATCGAAGTGCTCCAATAGCAGTTCCCGGTGCTGGTCGATGGAGGTTTGCACGCACTCGAGGTGGGGCAGCCAGATACGGCCACCGGGGGCCATAAATCCTTCGGTGGCGAATGCGGGCAGGGTGGTGGCAAAGAATTTGTGTCCCCAGCGTTCCCTGGCCCATCCCACTGGGGAAAAGAAGTAATCGAGGATGATGTGGTTGAAGGCAACCACTCCCCACTTCGCTTTCATGGATTGGAGCATGCGACGAGTGTCAACGAAATTGGCCCTGCAATGTTCTTCAATGTGGTCATCTTTGTGCTTGTCGTCCATGGTGAAAACAGAAGCTCCAAGTTGTGCCAAAGCTTCGCAGCGCACACGATCTCGGAATTCCTGTCCACGATTGGGGCGAATGACATCATGGGCAAACACCATGCCCAACAACAGCACTTTGGAGTGCGATTCGAGTGTAATCGGTTCGTCGGTCGTCGTCGTCATCATCAGTATGTGAATGTGTAACAAAAAGTGTAACAAAATAAAAGCAATTGTATTTGGTTCAATTTTGCACCAGTGAATGGTCACGATTGAGTTTGTTTTTTTCAAAGAAGTAAATGTGATTGAATTATGGTAGCAATCCCACTACGATTCCACTCCCTGCTTCCCTCTCCGAAGCCCTGCCCACATATCTGTGTTCTTCAACACAGGTCTTCTTTCCTGCACGAAAATGCGAAAATCCGAAAATGCGAAATTACGAAATATGTCGTTGAATTACCATGGGTTACAGAGATAGAGAACATGGCACGAAACTACGAGAGTGCGAAAGTACGATACTACGAGAGTACGATACTGCAAAATTACAAGACTACGAGACTACGAGACTACGAGACTACAATGCTGCAAAAATTGCACATGGAGAAGTGTGTGTATGAATTACTCGATGAACATGTCGCGCTTCATGGATGCGGAGGGGTCGAGTGCGAAGTGGACGGCTTTCTGTGCGAGGACCTTGAGGAAGGGTTGTTTGTGTTCGGTTCGCCGGATGTGTACGTCTTCAAAGGTGAGCGGGTCGTGCACGACGAGGAGGTGGTGATGTTGGTCGAGCAGTTGCAGGAAGTGCTTCTCGTGCTCCATGGGTTCGCGCCAGGTGCTTGCCTTTTTGCGGACGAGTTGTGCGCGGCGTCGCGCTTCGTGGATGGCTTCGTTGTCGGGGGAGCCGAGTTCTTCGCGCACGGAGCGCAAGAGACGCAATTCGCGGCGGGTGCCGAAGTCGATGAGGAAGCGGATGTATGCGTCGATGCTGCTGGGGATGAAATCGCTGCCGAGCAAGGTGTCGGTGGAGCCCAGCATGTTATGGCGCCGAAGGTTGCGCGTGGCCATGTCTGCCCTTCTGCGCTCCTCGTCCTCTTCGTGCGCCCGTTGTCGTCGGCGAGCGATCGCGGATTGTTCTTTCACACTGTTGTGTTTGCGGTGGATCTCTTCTTCTTCTTCTTCTTCTTCCTCATCATCTTCGGAACACAAGTCCACGGTTGTGTTATGGTTGGCGGGAGAAGCAATCACGACGCGGCGAGACTTGGAAGGTTTGGCGGGAGTGGGTGGAGGAATGGGAGAGGAGGAGTCTGCTGCAAAAATCGATGTGCGCGGTCGCTTCAGAGGAAGACAGAGAGGAAGCGGGAGAGGAGTTGCAACCGTGGCGACAGAGGCAGAGGCAGAGGCAGCGGCGCCTTTCTTTTGTTTGGGTCCTCTTTTTTTGGGGCCAGAGCCAGAGCCAGAGCCAGAGCCGGTTGCGGGAACGGGTGTCGTTGGGGATGTGGGATGGTTGGTGTCGGCGTCGGTGGCGGCGTCGGCGTCGGCGTCGGTGGCGGTGGTTGCATCGAGGTTGGCGCGAAGAATGTTGGCGGCGGCTTGCGCGGCCACGGCTTTCAAGTGTTTGTCGCCGAGGATGTGGCGTGCGTAGTCCGAGCGACGAGCGGTGCAGATGGGGCGCGGACACACATCGCAGCGGAAGAGTTCGACGTCGATGGGTTCGTTGGGATAGGCAACCTGAAAGCGCCGAACGTGCGCAACCGTCCTCTTGTGAGCAACAAACTTGGATTTGTTGTCGCACTGCTTGGCACACACTGCACAGTAAAACGGGTCGGCGTCAGAGGCAGAGGCAGAGGCAGAGGCAGAGGCAGAGGCGGGAATCTGTTTCTCGGTGGCGATCGACGTCGACGGTGACTGCGCAGGCAAGGAGGAGGGCGACGATGGCGGTGATTCGGACTGGGATGGAATGGTGGTAGTGGTGTTGGCTTTGGGAACAACGACATCCTCATCATCCTCATCCTCGTCCAAGAAAGAAGCGGGTTTGGGGACCGACCGGCGTTGACGCTTGAAGATGTTGTCTTCCTCCGTGTCTTCTGGTTCCTCTTCTTGTTCCTCTTCTTGTTCCTCTTCCAATTCAGAAGAAGAAGAGTCAATGTCGATGATGTCCGATGGATTGACGATGCGTGGTGCGGCGGCGGCGGCAGCGGGAGATGCGGAATCGATGGTGGTGGCGGTGTCCGTGTCGGTGTCGGCGGCGCAGGAAGCGGAAGAAGTGGTGGAAGAGGAGGGTTGGATTCTCCGGAAGGACATGAATCCGTCGGAACATGCGCGGTTGGCGGATCGTTTCTTGAAGTCGTGCAGCGCGTCCTCGCCGAAGAGGATGCCGATCAGTTCGAAGAATCGATTGACGACGTAGAGTTGCAGCTCGGCATATTGGTCGGCGGATGCTTTGCGCTTGAATTGGCTCTTGGCGCGGTGTCGGTCGGCGAAGCGCTGGTCGTCGGCGGACAGGGTGCTCCAGATGCAACGTTTGAGGCGCGTTTCCTCTCGCACGAAAGAGAAGACACTGGGGAATGATTCGAGTAATTTGCTCCGGATGGAGGTCAACAACTTCTTCTTCTGCGCGGTCGGTTGGTGGGACATCCGACAGAAGGTGGTGATTTGCTGCGCAATGTGCGGACTGATCGGAGAGACTGAAGAACTCATGACCGTCGAAATGCTCAATGATGCGCTTTGTTTTAGTTTTTTTGTTTTGCTTTTGTTTTTTGTTCGAAAACAAACTCGCACGATATGTGGTGCGAAAAAAAGGAAAGGATGGAATGAATTGTGATACCCTCTCATCTCCTGTCCTGCTCGCGCACCTCGTGTTCTGGGAGCCTAGGACGCAGGGGATGTAACCAAAAACAGTGAGCACTCCTGTGATGAGGTGCATGGAATAGCGGAATTCCTCTATTTGTGGCGGCGGCGATGGGTGTGTGCGGTGCGGCGGTGGTGGTGGCGGCGGCGGCGATGGGTTGTACGTTTGGTGCCTTTGCCTCGGGTGCGCCTGCTGCTTCTGCTTCTTCTGCTTCTGCTTCTGCTTCTGCCGCCGCCGGTGCGCATGCGTTTGGCGAAGGCGGCGAAGGATTCTCTGTCGCCATCGAGTTCGGAGTCATCCTCCAGGTGGTCTTCGTCGTAGTCCCCACGCTTCCTGCGGCGGAATGCGCGCAAGTCGATGTCTGCGCCGTACGACCCATCATCCAACTCTGCGGCCAGATCGTTCCAGCGAGAAGAAGAAGAAGGTGACAGAGGCGATGGTGGTGATGATGGTGATGATGGTGACAATGCAAGGAAGTCGTCCATGTCGTCGTGGATGGAGGAAGAGGGGCGTCTCTTGCGCCGGTCCACCATGTATTCGTCGTCTTCCAAGTCCATATCGTCGAATCGATCGCGTTTCTTGCGATGGCGGAAGGGAGTGGAGGGTCGTTGTCTGTCGCGGCGATCCTCCCCCATGCTGCTGCTGCGGCGGCGGCGCTTGAATGCTTCTCCTTCTTCTTCGAACTCCCCCTCTGGCCCCAGATCGCGGAGTCGGCGGCGACTGCCTCGATCTTCGGAGCGCGCGCGTTTGCGGAACTCCTCTTGCATGGCGCCTGGGCCATCCTCCTCCTCATCGTACTCCTCTTCGAAGAAACGTTTCATGGCGGTCTCGGTCTCGGTGTCAGTGTCGGCGACGGCGGCGGCGAAAAGATGGGCGTGCGGTTGAACAGTGCGGTGTGAAGTACATTGTGCAGAGAAAACTTTGGAAAAAAGGAGGAAAGGAGGAAAGGAAAGGAAAGGAAAGGAAAGGAAGACAAGAAGGGATGCGACATGCAATGATCTTACGCGAAAGTTACATGGATGAATCAATCAATCAAGCACATACACGACAGAGACAACAACAACAACAACAACATGGGTGCTATTCGAATTCTTCGACGAATTCCAGGGATCGCTTGTGTCGGTGGGCGAGGATGTGGAGGGTGGTGTGCATCGCGACGTCGGCGTCGGGGTGCTGGAGATAGATGGGCAGGCGGTGGGTGAAAGAGGAGCAGCCGAGGAGCATGTCATCGAACTCCTCCGGGAAGGCTGTCCACTGGTCGATGTCGCCGTCGAAGGAGCTGGCGTGCGCAAACATGCCGTTGGCGCGCTGCAGGTGTCGACAATCCCATCCGCTGACGTCGCAGTGGAAGTTGGCGCAGTAGGCAAACATGTTGTCGGCGATGCGCAGTTGGGGGAAGTGGAGGCCGGACAGGTCGGCGTGGAGCAGCCAGCAGCCCTCGAACATGGAGCGCGCCTCGATGAGACAGGTGGTGTCGAGTTTGCCCAGGTGGGTGAGTGCGCAGCAGTTCTTGAAGGCTCGGTTGGCGATCGGTGCGATGCGCCAGCCACGCACGCTGCAATTGAAGCGCAGGCAGTTGTGCAGGATGCTGGTCATGTCGTCGCAGCAGTCGGAGAAGTGCAGTCCGTGGAGCGGCTGGTTGAAGGAGACGCAGGACTCGAAGAGGTGGGCGGCGTCGGTGACGCGAGACACGTCGAGTTCAAAGGGCTGGTTGAAGGCGGCGGCGTCGCGCAGCATGCTGTTGCACTCGACGAGCGCGCGGGTGCAGCCGAAGAGGATGGGTTGGTTGAACTGTGCGCAGCCGTGGAGGAAGCGGTTGAGGTTGCGGGCGCTGATGGGCTGCCAGTTGGTGAATGGCTGGTTGAACTGTGCGCAGTGGGCAAACATGCCGCCGAAGTCGGTGGCGCCGCGCACGTTCCAGAGGCCCACGGGGTGGTTGAAGGCGCTGCAGCCGCGGAACATGTCGCGGAAGGTGGTGACGCAGCGGGTGTCCCAGGCGGACAGGTCGCCGTCGAAGGCCTTGCAGTGTTGGAACATGGCTTCCATGGAGGTGGCGGAGGAAGTGTCCCAGGCGGACAGGTCGCCGCGGAAGTCGGTGCAGCCGTCGAAGCAGTGCGAGAAGTCTTCCACGTGGGACACATCGAAGTTGTTTAGGTTGACGTCGGTGAGGTTGCTGCAGTTCTGGAAGGTGGACGCCAGGAAGAGCAGATGTGCGCCGACGGTCCAGGTGTCGAGGTCGCGGCCGTCGAAGAGCAGGCAGTTGTCGAACATGGCTTCCATGTCGATGACCGAGTCCAGGCGCCAGTGGCGAAAGCGGCCGTGGAAGTGGATGCAGTCGCGGAACATGCCCACGAAGCGGCGCACGCCGCGCACATCCCAGCGTGAGAGGTCCAGTTCGTGCAGCTGGTGGCAGCCCTGGAACATGCCGGACAGGTCGTTGGCGGCGACGGAGAGGTCCCACTGGTCGAGTCCGCAGTGGTCGAGCTGCAGGCGGGTGCATCCGCGGAACATGTCGGTCAGGTTGGTCAGGTGGGTGCCCACCTGCCAGTGGCGCAGATCGAGGCGCTCAAGAGCAGTGCAGGCGTGGAACATGCTGCGCGTGCTCACGCAGTTGGACACATCCCACTGGTCGAGGCCGCGCAGCTCGACCGCGTCCCTCACCTCCATAAACATGGCGATCATGCGGCGCACGTTGCGCATGTCCCACTGCGCAAAGGAGAAGTGGATGTGTTGGGCTTCGCGGAACATGGTGGTCGCCTCCACCAGGCTTTGGGTGCACCAGCGCGAGAGGTCGCAGCCCTCCAGGTCGCACTCGCGAAAGGCGTTGCTCATGTCGGCGATGGCGAAGGTCTCCCAGTGGTCGATGTGGCCGTGGGTGTGCAGGTAGCTCTGGTGAGACCCACGCTTGAATTCGCGCAGCAACTGATCGAATTCCCAGCGCTCGACCACGTGCGGCAAGAAGGACACGATGTAGTACTGGAGGTCCGGTACCTGCATGCCGGCGCGGTGGAGACACAAGCGCGCGGTGCGGTCGCGGAATCGCCGGGCGAAGCGAAAGGCCGCCAATTGGGCCGGTTGCGTGCATCCGAGCATCATGCACAGTTTGTGCAGGAAGGGGCGATCCTCGAGGTGCGCGTACTGCAGGACGTCGTCTTCCGTCATCAACGACGACAACAATCCACTTCCTTGGTCGAACCGAGTCAGCTCCGTCCAGATCGACTGCAATGTCTCCGCGGGAACAGTCTCGGGAGAACTCATCTTCCTCTGAATGCTGCTGCCTGTGGACACAATGACACACGGTGAGACAATGCGTTCGCAAACACAACACACGAAACAACAATCACGAGTCTTTCCTTACCTGATGGGAGAAGAGAGATGGAGATGGAGATGGAGATGGAGAAAGGTACAACAATCCAACACAAACTGTGACCAGTGTGTGTATGTGTTTTGAAGCAAGTTAAGTTAAGTCAAGTCAAGTGAAGTTGACTGTGAATGTGAGGGAATGTGAAACAAATAGGATGATGCGCACAGTCACTCAATGTCACATTCACACACTCACTCACTCACTCAGTGTTGTAGAACACTCCCTCTCACCTCTCACCTCTCACCCCCCACCACGTGGTGTTAGAGGAATTCCCTTAATCTCGGGTACACGCGTGTACCCTGGAAGTGTGCACAGTGCATTCTGTGAGCCATAACACTGTTGTAGGTGTGTGTTCTGCGCCATGCGCGGTTGCAGTAAAACAGAGCAGCAGCAGCAGCAGCAGCAGCAGCAAGGGGAAGAGAAGGGTAAGAGAAGGAGAAGAGTGTGGGGGAGAGAAGGGGAAGAAGGGGAAGAAGGGTGGTGGATGTGGCGACGCAAAGTGGGTTAGGGGAGTTACAGAAAACAAGACAAACTACAGCAAACTACATACACACACGAGTGGCAAACGGCAACGACAAGACACAGAAGACACAGAAGACATGGATTACAAGGTGAGTTCGGCGGCGGCGGCGGCGGCGGCGGCAGGAGAGTGAGGTGTGTGCAAGGAGATGGAGGGTGGGAAGAGGAAGGACACGCGGCGATATCCGTGGTGTGCGGCGAAGGACAACAGGAGATGTTGCAGTGCGCTGACCAACACCGCAGGCGGCAAGGTTGCGCTATGGATGAATGTCGGCAAGCGGAGAGTGCGAACGTCGATGACGAGCACTGGCGCCGCATCTGCTGCCTTCGTGTCCCCCTCTGCGACAGGGCAAGGAGAGGGATGAGGAGAGGGATGAGGAGGAGTGCGGAGACTGAGTTGGAACAGCAATTCGAAGGCATGTGCGTCGCAGGGCATGTCTTGGCAGTTGCCGCGCACCAGCATCATCGGCCGGAATTTGCGCAGGTGTGAGTGGCGCAAGATGGTGAAGTGGCGCACGGAGCTCTGCAGGAGGAACAGGCGCAAGGTGACAAAGAGCGAGCGCAGGGTCGCCCCCGCCGACGAATACCAGAACATCAAATGGTTGCTGAAGATCGGCTCGACCACCTTATCCACCAACACCGCATCCGCCATCGACTCGGGAACTGCCACGGACATCATTCTTCTCTTTCTCTATTCGCGTTCTTTTGCAAAGTGTATCTCGGCACACGAGATTGTGGTGCGATGTACTTGAATTCGAGGACAATCTTTCCCAGAAAATCGAAGAATTTAATTATGCGCACTCCCATCTGCGCCTGCGCCTCCGCCTCACTCTCCCAGCCTGTGTCCCCACCTCACATCCCCCGTGGGTCGGAGGGCCGTTTTTTCATGCGTGGGTCGGAGGGCCGTTTTTTCACCACCGAAAGAGAAGTTCTCGGTCGGGAGCGATGGGTTCTCGGAGGAGGCGCAGGTCGTGGTCATCTTCTTCCCGTTCAGGTTCAAGAGCAGGTTCAGGTTCAGGTTCAGGTTCAGGTTCAGGTGGAATTGCTTCCGAGACAATGACCCAGGAGTTGGCATCACTTGTACCACCAGAACCATGGGAACCATGGATGTGTTGAGGTCGCCGCGGCCGCAATGCAGAAGTGAGGTTGGTGTCGACCTCCACATCGACGTCGGATTCGGAGTCGATGTAGGGAGCAAACCTGTGCAACTGGAGTTGTTCCAGAGGGCGCTTCAACTGCGCCGTGGGGGAAGGACATGCAGATGCGGCGGCGGCGGCATCGAAGGATGAAGAACAGGATGAGGAAGAGGATGAGGAGAAGGATGAGGAGAAGGATGAGGAAGAGGGATCGTGTTTGGCCAGCAACTGGCGAAGGACGCGGGGGAAGTCTGGCTGGTCGTCGAAGACCAATCGATATCCTTCCTGGGGAATGCGCAGGGTGATGTACACGGAATGTTTGCGGAAGGGCAAGATCGCGCAGCCGCAGTGGCAGAGATAGTCCTTGCACACAAACGTGCGCCTTCGAAAGAAATTGGTTTCGGCAGTGGGTCGGAATGGAAGGCGACTCGTGCCTGCGGCGCTGCTGCTTCTGCTGCCAGTGGTCGCCGCCTGCAACAACAATTGCGAGAGCACGTGCGGAAACTCCGGCTGGTCCTCGAACACGAGTCGGTACCCTTCTTCCGGCGCAAACAGAGTCACGTACACCAAGTGTTCCAAAGAAGGGTACATGTAACAATTGCACGCACACAGATAGTCTCGATGCTGACACTCGCGGCGCAAGAGGGGATCGGTGTGGTGTGGCGTCGTGGTTGTCCTCATCGTCATTATGCGTTCACTAATGGGTACTGTGTTTGGTGTGTGTTTGGTGTGTGTTTGGTGTGTGTGGTGTGTGTGCGTGGTGTGCGAGGGAACCTAGCGTTGCCACTCGCAGCCCTAGACTCAACCCTACCTTGTCCACCTCCTCAACCTCTGCTCCTGCGTCCTAGGCTCCTAGGCTCCCAGAAAAAACAACGGGTCGGGAGTGTCACAGGGGGTGCATGGGGGAAAAAGGAGGACCGGTCGCACACCCATCTGCAAAATGTGATTGTCAAACCGTGCACCGTGCACCGTTCGCATCTTTTCTGTTCTGTTCTGTTCTGTTCTGTTCTGTTCTGTTCCGTCGTACAAGCCATGCGCGCCACCCGCAACAACAAAGTGCACCATCCGGCGGAAGAGACGTGGATCCACTTCTCGCGCCAGAAGACCACGACCCGCAACACCTTCCTCAAACTCTCCAGAGCCAAGCGCATCGCCCTGGGCAACGCGGAGCAACAACTCTTCTTGCGATGCACTGACCTGCGACAACACTATCGCGCAGCCACCGCCGATTCCTCCTTCAGCGCAACAAACAAGGACAAGGTCAAGGACAAGGTCAAGGACAAGGACAAAGAAGAGGACAAGGACAAGGTCAAGGACAAGGACAAAGAAGAGGACAAGGACAAGGACAAAGAAGAGGACAAGGACAAGGACAAAGAAGAGGACAAAGACAAAGAGGACGAAGAGTGGGAGTGGCGCGCGCTGCAACAGATGGATCCCCTGGCACTCTGCGATGTACGAGAACACCTGGAAACCATCCACCGCCTGCGCACGGAACTCTTCGAACTCATCCGCACCTTCCACTGGGAGCAACAACACTTTGAACACTTCGAACAGTACATGGCCGTCATCAACCCTTCCACCGCGCAACAAATGCCACTCGACCGCGCATCCCCTGACACCGTCGCCTCTCTCCTCTTCGAGGCACCAAGCACCACCAGCAGCAGCAGCAGCACCAGCAGCACTCGAATGGCGCATCTTCCTGCCGAACACCATGATCGCGAACATCACGAAGAGGACGAACCTGACCACGAGAATGCGGAGGAACACGTGCAACACCACCGTGCAGATCCTGCAGAAGATAGCGCAGACAGTGAAGACGATGGAGACGACGATGACAATGACGATGAAGACTACGTGGACGAAGACGACGAAGACGACGAAGAAGACAGGTAGGTAGATAGACAGATGTAGATTGATTGATTGATTGAAATCGGTAGATTGTTGAGTAGTGTGTAGATACGTAGCATGTTGGGATTGTCTTTGTAACTTGCTGTAATAATCACGCGCCAATTCGCACCTGTTGTTGCAATCGTTGTTTCGACTTGAGGCACTTACACGCTCGCCAAAAAATACATACACACCTACACACCTACACACCTACACACCTACACACATACACACATACACACGTACACACTTACACACCTACGTTGACACCATCTGTCGTGTCTTTTTCACTTTCACAGATTGCGCTCAATGCGCGGCTTCTTTGGCGGCTTTGCTTTTACTGCCGCGACAGAGGAAGCACCGGACACGGAGGAAGAACCAGAGGCGGCGACGGCGACGGCGACAGCATCCGTGGAAAAAGCATCCGTGGAAGCAGAAGCATCCGTGGAAGCAGAAGCATCGAGGGCAAGCTGCTTCCGTATCTCGGCGGGACCACCCATTTGCTTCGGCGCGTGCGCGATCACGTGCGCGTGGTGCTTGCGCTCTTCTTCCTCCAGGAACGCGCAGTGTCGTTCCGTGAACTTCGGCGAGCGCGAGCGATGGTCGAAGGTCCCCACCACCAATATCTTGTTGGGATGCAACAGCTTGTCGTACACCGTGTCGCTTTCCGGACACACCCAGTATTCGCGCCGCTTGTGGCTGATTTTGAACGCCAGGCTGCTGATGCGTTTCACCTCCCGTTCCTGTCGAAACACATCAACCACCGCCGCCGCCGCCTCACCCTCTTCCTCCTCCTCCTCTGGACACACCTCCTCCTCATCTTCCGCATCGTCAATCTGGCTGTTGCTGCGCGGCCTCTTCGCGCGGTTCCACTTCTCATCGTCGTCCTCCGTGTTCTCTCCCTCCTCCACGTACATAGACGACCGTATCCTCACCTCCCCAACATCCGAATCCGAGCGATTGCGCTGAGAATACGTGCTTCCCGCGGATGTTGGACACACGGGGGCCACCCTCTCCACACGCGGCGTGCTCGGCGCAGACACCGACACCGACACCGACACCGACCCTTCGTCCATCTCCCCCTTCCCATCCTCTCCATCTTCCGCATCCTCTCCATCCTCTCCATCTTCCGCGTCTTCCGCATCCGCATCTTCAGAGTCTGCTTCTTCGCCGCCATCCTCTTCATCCGCAACCACTGCTTCTACTGCTTCCACTGTTTGATGTTCCACCGCACGTGGCTGATGCGGCTGAGACAACGAAGGAGGAGGAGGAGAACGGGGGGAGGTTGAACCAAAGGAAGTGGAAGCAATGGAAGTGGAAGCAAGGGAGGTCGAACTGGGTTCGGCTTCGACTTCGGCTTCGGCTTCGACTTCGACTCCGTCCGGTTCGTCTGCTTCATCCGGTTCGCTGTCGCTAGTGTCCAGGGGATTCGATTCCACCACCACCACCACCGCCGCCGGGTTGCGCGACCGGGAGGATGATCTGCTTGCCTTTTGCGCCACCCTCTTTGCTTCGCGCTCTGCCTTTTCGGCCGCCTTCTTCGCTTCGCGCTCTGCCTTTTCGGCCGCCTTCCTTGCCTCCAACTCTGCTTTTTCGGCCGCCTTCCTTGCCTCCAATTCTGCCTTTTCGGCCGCCTTCCTTGCCTCCAACTCTGCTTTTTCGGCCGCCTTCCTTGCCTCCAACTCTGCCTTTTCGGCCGCTTTCTTTGCAGCCCGTTCTTCTTCCCGTTTCTGTTTCTCGGCCTGCTTCATTGCCTGCTTTTCTTCCGCACTCATCTGCGCCGCACCCGCACCCGCACCCGCACCCGCAGACACAGAAGACACTGATGATGCCACGGTGCCAACGACAACAACAGCACCCGCCTCGTTCTTCTTTCTCCACCAGGTCAAGTACTGCGTCAGTCCTGGAGGCCGAGCTTTCTTCGCCGTCAAGTTGCGCACGCGTTTCTCTTCCCACCTCGCCAACTCCTCCGCAGACATCGCGTCGAAGTTCAGCACCTCCTCCTCCGCCGCCGCCGCCACCCTCTTCTCACCTTCCTTCTTCGACCCACCACCTTTCTTCGACCCACCACCTTTCTTCTTAGCGGCGGCGCCGCGGCTACCACTGATGCTACCACTACTGCTGCTGCCGTTGCAGCCGGTTCCTGTTGCTGTTGCCGTGGTCATGATCACCCGCTCCTCCTCCTCCTCCCGCGCCAACTGATCCTCCCAATCCTCTTCCTCTTCCTCCTCCTCCATCGCTGCTTCCATCGCTGCTTCCATTGCGCCTCCTCCCCCAGACTCCAACTCCACCACTTGCGCCGACGCCGAAGCCGACGCCGACTCCGACTCCGACTCCGACACCTGCTGCGACCCTTCCACTTCTTCCTTCTCTTCTTCCTTCTCTTCATCCTTCTCTTCTTCCGACTCCGACTCCGACTCCGAACCCGAATCCGAATCCGACTCCGAACCCGAATCCGATTCCGAATTGCCGTCTTCAAACACCGTGGCGGTCATCGTCTTTGTCTTCGATGTGAACGTCGGATGCGCCACCGACTGCGTTGCCGCCTTCGCCTTCTTCGTGTTGTTTGTCTTCGTTGTCTTTGTTGTCTTTGTTGTTTTGTTTGCCGGCGCATGGCTTGCCGCCGTTGCCTTCTTCTTCGGATTTGTTTCCGCGCCGACTGATGCTGACGCTGATGCTGATGCTGATGATGTGTTCTTGGAGTTGCTGGAGGATGGTTGCATCAGACTGGGGGGCATCATGCTGGAAACTCTCGGAGGCGCTGAAGGCACCGAAGGCACGGAAGGCGCTGAAGGCACCGAAGGCACGGAAGGCACGGAAGGCGCTGAAGGCACGGAAGGCACGGAAGGCACGGAAGGCGCTGAAGTGGTCGCGGAAGACGCTGAAGGCATGGATGGGGAAGAGGGAAACATGGCTTCCAGTACGGCTGCTTGTACTTTCTTGATTCGTGCAGACCCGACAACGCCGCCGCCTGCGCCAATCTCTTGCGCACACAAGGTCACGGCGCACTCTACCACGTCGCGCAGTATCACGTCCAGGCCGGACTGCACGCCCGCGCTGATCACTAAGCGCAGCCCCTCCACCAGTCCCTTGCGCAGTCCTGCTTCCAACGCCGCCGCCAACGACGCGCCGAACACCTCGCAATCCAGGCGCGGCGCATCCTCTCCATCCACATCCACACCCTCCACATCCCCCCCTACCGACAAGCGCCGCAATCGACCCCATTCCTCCACCCCCGCACTCACGCCTACCTCTCGACCCGCACTCACGCCCGCACTCACTCCCGACTCCAGGTGCGACGCCAGATGCAACGACAGACCCGCACACACTGACAACTTTCGATCCATTCGCATTCTACCACGATAACTATGCCTCTACCAC